>Ga0209272_10000558_pt1 | contig 29365 bp, 26 predicted proteins | sample tdDd002_FD_187125 | JGI IMG/M metagenome (GOLD analysis project Ga0209272, IMG submission 187125) | Marine sediment microbial communities from the Atlantic coast under amendment with organic carbon and nitrate - tdDd00.2 (SPAdes)... | ecosystem: Environmental > Aquatic > Marine > Coastal >... | reverse complement strand
TTTACAAATACAGTTTACAAGAGGGATGGAGCAAAATTGCTAACTTCCCAGGAATTGCTCGTAGAGAAGCTGTTGCTTTTACTGCGAACGGAAAAGGATATGTAGGAACTGGTGTAGATGAAGAAGACAACAGACTTGCTGACTTTTACGAATACACTCCCGAAACTAACACTTGGACTCCTGTAGCTAACGATTTTGCTGGTGGTGCAAGACAAAATGCTGTAGCATTCTCTATTAACAATATTGGTTATGTAGGAACAGGTTATGGATGGCAAGAAGGAGAAGACAGAAACAACTTAAAAGATTTCTATAAGTTTGAAAATGGTGAATGGACTAAAATTGCTTTTGATGGTGAGAAATCAAGAAATGCAACAACTTTCGTTATCAACAATAAAGCGTACGTAGTATCTGGAGACAACAGTCTAAAGTATGTTTGGGAGTACGATCCTGCTCAATTAGCCGCATCTGAAACTTCTAATGGTTGGACTAGTAAAAAATATCTAGATAAAGACAACAAGAGAGAAGATGTACAACGCTCAGAAGCTGTTTCTTTTGTGATTAACAACAAAGGATATTTAGTAACTGGTAAACTTGGCGGTTACTCTAGAGAAGTTTGGGAGTACGAGCCAACAACAGATAAGTGGGTAGAGAGAACATCTCTTGAAAATGAAGTACCTTCTAGAGAAGATGCAGTGGCATTTTCTTTAAACAACAGAGGATTCTTTACTACAGGTAATGCCTCTGGTAACTATCTTGACGATACATGGGAATTTAATCCAACTATGAAAGAAACTGATGAGGATAACTAGACTCTCATTTTAAGATATTAAAAAGCGTTGCAATTATGCAGCGCTTTTTTTATGCTTAAAAAGTTGTCACATTCCCAGACCATAAATAAACTTTATTTTTGTATATATTTAACATCTATATGTGAAAATGTGTTAATCAATATTTACACTAATGTGGCAAAAACTAATACATTGGCTAGAAAATAACAGTGTTCAATGCCATTTCTATCACACTTTTCAGATAGAATGTCCTGGTTGTGGTTTACAATCAGCCTTTATTGCACTTCTGAAGGGGAACTTTTTTGAGAGCATTCTATTATATCCTGCCTTGTTGCCTCTAATCTTACTAGCCTGTAGCTTGGGAATACATTTAAAATTCCGATCGAAATGGACTCTCAGGTCCAACCGCTTTCTCGCTAGTTTATCAGTACTATTAATTCTCATCAACTTTATCTACAAATTAATATAGATAGGATATCTAATTGATAAAATCACTCTTCGAGAATACCAATATCTTTTAATATCTTTGCACAAAGAATAAACCTACCATTACGATCATCACTCAAATATAAAAATGAATATATCAGCACGCATACAAGCATTTGTAAGCCTGGGACAGTTTCTCGAGCAATTTACAAATGTTAAAATTAGTAACAGTAAGCATTCTTTAAATGAGCAATTTCATACTGAATTTGCTAGTTTAATTGAGAACGCCCATATAGAGAATGCTTGGTTTACTCCTGCTCATGTAAGAATTTCTTTACAGGGAATCTGTTCATTTTTACATCAAGAGAAACTTGAGGAATGGTGTACACATTATCAAATTACAGAAAAAAGTACGAATAAACGTATCGCAGTTATTATGGCTGGCAATATTCCAATGGTTGGTTTTCACGATATGCTTTCAGTTCTTATTTCAGGGCATCAATTTATTGGAAAACTATCTTCGAAAGATAATCGCCTACTCGATTTCATAGCAATACTTTTAGGCGAACTCAATTCTGAGTTTAAAAGTCTAATTTCATTCAAAGACGGCCGCTTAAAAGGCCATCAGGATTTTGATGCTATTATTGCCACTGGCAGTAATAATTCTGCACGTTATTTTGAAGCCTATTTTAGTAAATATCCGCACATAATCCGTCGAAATAGAAATTCAGTGGCGTTAATTACTGGCAATGAAAGCAAAGAAGAGCTTCAAAATTTAGGCTTAGATGTCTTTTTATTTTTTGGCTTGGGTTGCAGAAACGTTTCAAAACTCTATGTTCCCGAAGGCTATGACGTTACCAAAATTCTAGATACATGGCAAGACTACGCCTTATCAGTAGACCACAATAAATACATGAACAATCACGACTATCAAAGGTCTTTATATCTGATGAATGCCGTGAAACATTACGACAATGGCTTCTTGTTAATGAAGGAAGATGTTGCTATTTCATCACCTATTGCCGTTCTACATTACGAACACTATCAAAATATTGATCAAGTTAAGAATCATCTTAAAGAAAACGATGAAAACATTCAGTGCATTGTTGGGCAGTTAAACAACAGTACAATTCCCTTTGGGAAAGCTCAACAACCTGATCTTAACGATTACGCTGACCATGTTGACACAATGGCTTTTTTAAGTCAGTTAAATTCATAAAATCGATATCTTTTCTACCTTTATAAAAAAACTAAACCATGAATATATTCAAGCTAAAAATCACCTCACCTGAGAAAGACGATTTCCTAATGGAAATTGAGATGGACAACGAAGGAACTTATTTAGAATTACACAATACCATTCAACAGGCATTAGCATACGACCACACTCAAATGGCTTCATTCTTCCAGATTTCTGATATGGGAGAAAGAGGAAAGGAAATTGCACTTTTCGAAATGAGTAGTGAAGAAGATGACAACATCAATATCGTTGCCATGGATGTTGCTATGATGAGAGAATTCATCAATAAAGAAACACCTCAACTGATCTACGTTTTTGATTTCTTCTCTGATCGTTACTTCAATATTGAATTGACTGGTGTTGAAAGAAGACGAATTGCTGTTGATGCACCTAAAATTTGTGTATCACAAGGTGAAGCTCCAGAGCAAATCGTTATGAATCTAGACATGGGCGACCTTGATCTTAATGGTGTCGATTTAAATGCAGCAACTAAAAAAGACACGAGCCACGATTTTCTGAATGAATTCGATGATGATTCTGATGAAGGGCCTAAATTCGAAAGTCTAGACGACTACGAGGATATTCTTTAATAAAATATATAAGCACATAAAAATTAAAGCTCCTCAACAGGGGCTTTAATTATAATACGCTCACTATAACATGGCTAAAACACTCATTGTTCTTTTAGGTCCTACAGGTGTAGGAAAAACCGATCTCAGTATAAGAATTGCCCGTCATTTCGACACCGAAATTACGTCGTCGGATAGCAGACAGGTCTATCGAGAAATGCGAATTGGTACCGCTGTACCCGAGCAGGAACAACTTGAAGCCGTAAAGCATCACTTTATACACTCCCATTCCATTCACGACTATTTTAGCTCTTGGGAATGCGAACAAAAAACACTGGCTCTTCTTAAAGATAAATTTGAGGAGAAAGACCAAATGCTAATGGTGGGTGGCTCTATGATGTATATCGATGCGGTGTGCAATGGTATCGATTTAATTCCAACCATTTCGCCTGAACTAAGAAAAGAGGTTTGCGATCGTTACGAAAAAGATGGTCTTGAAGCGATGCAAGCAGAATTGAAAGAGCTCGATCCTGTTTTTTACGAACAAGTCGATTTACAAAATGCTAAACGAGTGATCCATGCTGTAGAAGTTTGCTTAATGTCAGGTAAGCCCTATTCTTCACTCAGAACAAACAAAACCAAGCAACGTGATTTCAATATCATTAAAATTGGTTTGAACAGAGACAGAGCTGAACTTTACGATAGAATCAATCAGCGTGTCGATATCATGGTAAAAGAAGGGCAAATTGAAGAAGCTAAAGCTCTTTTCGAGTTCCATGAATTAAATTCGATGAACACAGTTGGCTATAAAGAACTGTTCGAACATTTCAAAGGTCATATTAGCTTGGATAAAGCCATAGAACTCATCAAACGAAATTCTCGCCACTACGCCAAACGACAACTGTCCTGGTTCCGTCGCGATGAAAAAATTCAATGGTTTCATCCAGATCAGGAAGATGAGATTATCGCTTATCTAGATGAACAAATAAAAGCCTAAAACAAAGGCTCGAATCTAAAGTGATTCGAGCCTTTGTTTTATATGAGAGTATGTGTTTATTCAGTTTTTTCATTAGAATCTGCAGCCTGAAATTCAAAAAGGTCTCCTGGCTGACAATTTAATTCTCGACAAATGGCTTCAAGCGTGGTAAAACGAACCGCCTTAGCCTTCCCTGACTTTAGAATAGAAAGATTGGCCACAGTAATACCAATACGTTCCGCCAGTTCTTTCGAGCTCATCTTGCGCTTGGCAAGCATCACATCTAAATTTGTTATTATAGGCATAAATAAAATTGGTATTAAATGGTCAATTCTGATTCTTCTTGCATCACCACTCCCGCACGATATACTTCTGCAAAAGCAAAGATAATTAAAGCAATAATCAAACCTGACACTTCATATATATCTAAATAAAATTTAACATCAACTCCTTGCACAGTCATATCTTTCAATAAGAATTGTGAAAATAGAATACCATTTAGAAGCTTATAAATCCATATGCACATAAAGCAAAAACCTATCTGACGGATATTTTTATAATTTTTATGAGAGAAACTACTTCCTAACTTAAAACTATCCGTAAGGTTATCGAACAATTCATGTGCATTTTTAAATAAGAAAAAAAGAATCGTCATAACAAGAGTTTTATCTATAAAACTAAATAGACGATAACTAAATTCACCTGATTGAATCTCTGTAAAATGCATAATCGCTTCGGATTCTCCATTAAAAAGACCTCCTCCAAATAATTTATACGATATATCCACAGAAAATTTGACTTCTTCTATAAAATAAAAATGACTCAAATTCGCCAATGGAAAATCAGCAAATATTAGACCCATAATATTTATAAAAGTTCCGACTACAAGATATGTTACGACCATCCAATAAAGAGAACTAAAGAGTTGTCGTAAAAAATTAATGATTCTATAATTATTTTTCATTTCGATATGATAAAATACTTTAATAGTAGCTTAGATGGTTTGAACTAGCCCCACTTTGGCTTATGGCATGTGTCTTAATTCGTTTTATTCTCACCTACATTTATATTATTAGCAAGTTCTTCTCCCAATCCATCGCTTATAAAGTAATATTCCTCTACACGTTCTACGAAATGAAACCAAACTATACCATGCCTACTCCAAAACCCTTTATTTTGGCACTCAAATTCATTTATTTGATCAACAGATATTGACAAACTCCTTTTCTTACCTAGGGTATTTACTAAGAATAGTTTTACATAACCAGATTCGATTTTAAATTTGTATATACAGTTAGGTTTTAAATCACTGATAATATTTCCAAACAGTGGTATTACTGTTACTATTATACACAATACCCATTCGTATTCCCAAACGAAAAAATTCATATATATAAGAAACAGGTAGACTATTAAGCAAAGAATTGAAGGTAATACAAGTTTAAACCTCATGCTAAACAAGGTCTTTCTCAGATCAATAGGGCTTGTAATCCCTTTTTCAATTGTTATTGTATCTTTTAACATCTTCTAAAGTTTTCATTTATAATTAACAAGAACTGATCTCTTGATTTATAGCTTAAATCGTGTGTTCTGCTTCTTCTTTCATTTTAATCGCAGCTTTAAAAATCCTTGAAGCTCCAAATAAAACTAACACCATTACAAGAGATGTTAGGTCAGATAAAGAAGGATTCAGATAAAAGCGTTCTCCAAAAGCAGTGAAATCCTTTATTAAAACCCATGAAAACATTGAGTTTACTATAAACGAATATAAGCTTACTCCAAGGGTTAGATAAGCAATTCGACGAATAAATAAATAATTTTCTCTGGTAAAATAACCTCCCCATGAATTGACTTCACTAAGATTGTAAAAAAGAGATGAAAGATATTTTAGATTAAAAATCGCAAACAAAACTATAATTGAAAAATTCACAAAGCCAAATATCCTCATATTTACACTATCAGTAGAAAAACTTTTTATACCAACATCAACCGATGCATCTGCAATCTCAATTAGCTCTCCACCTAACGAATAAGTCAAATTTGTTGTTATTTCACCAACTCCATAAATCCATGATGGATGGAAAGACCCAATTCCAAAAAAAAGATTCAACAAGTATACGATTCCCATACCAACTGCAAACACTATCATCAGAAAATAGTTAAAAGAAAAAAGGTAACGTAAAAAATAAATGCTTTTCATTTTATAAACGAGTTTTAGTGATTAGGTTCAACAAACCTAAATAATAAAACCATGCAAAACAATATTTATTTATCGTTTTTCGATAACTAATGTTCGATTATTAATAAACACTTTGAAGTTCAGGAATACAAAAAAGCCATAAACAAGCAGTATTTACTACCTATTCATGGCTCTTAAATATGTTAAGTTTTGACTTTATTTTTTATTGAAATAAAAAACCTCTTTCATAGGTAAACCAAAGCGTATAGCTTTATCTTCTGGAAAATTATTGGAATAGGTATCGGCTGTTACTTTAAAGCCAACCGAACTTAAACGTTCAGCATAATCCAAACCATAAAGGCGTACATGATCCTTCTGCAAGAAATGCTTCTCTCTTTCTGTTGGATCTGTAATTGTAGGGTCTTCATAAGTTTTTTCGGCATCGGCATCCTGAGGAACCTGCAATATAGCAAAACCTCCAGGTTTAAGAATACGATATATCTCCGACATGGCTTTAGTATCATCATCAACGTGCTCTAACACATGATTGCAAATAACCACATCGAAAGTCTCATCCGAAAAAGGAATCGCCTGAACATCAAAATGCACATCTGCAATGGGAGATTCCAAGTCACCCGTTGTATAGTCCAGGTTTTCTAAAGCTCTAAAGCGCTTATAAAAACATTGCTCAGGTGCTATATGAAGTACCTTCAAATTCTTGGTAAAAAACTCAGTCTTTTCTTTTAGATACAAATACATCAATCGATGACGCTCTAACGATAAACAACGTGGACAAAGGGCATTATCTCTTCCCGTTTGCTTGGTATATCCATAAGGTAAAAACTTGCGAAAACTATTTTCACAAACAGGGCACTCGACTTTATTCCCCATATAAAACAGAGCAACTACTCTGTTAATAAGCAAGCTTATTTTAATTAAAACAGGACGAGGGAATATTTTTAATAGAAGTCTTATTAAACTTTTAAGCATATAAATCAATAAACAATTAGCAATCTCAAGCTGTCATACAATTGAGTTAATCTTATATTTCGCAACTCATAACTCATAACTCATAACTCCATTTATATCTCTTTATCGATTTGATACAAGTTACGATCCGAAGAACTTCGGCTAACCAATTCAGCAACAAAACCTGTCAGAATCATTTGTGTTCCAATCACCATGGTTATTAAAGCAATATAGAAATAAGGACTATCAGTCACCAAAGGAGCTTTAACGCCATGACTCAAACTCAACAATTTCTGTACACCTATCCATCCTGCAGATAAAAAACCAATAACAAACATCAAACTCCCAAGTAGTCCGAAAAAATGCATTGGCTTCTTACTAAAGCGCGTCATAAAAGAAATAGAGATCAAATCAAGAAATCCATTTACAAAACGGCTCAATCCAAATTTTGTCACACCATATTTTCGTTCCTGATGCTGAACAATTTTCTCTCCAATTCGTGTAAAACCGGCCTCTTTAGCTAAAATTGGAATGTAACGATGCATTTCGCCATATACCTCAATACTTTTAACCACTTTATAATTATAGGCCTTTAGTCCGCAATTAAAATCGTGCAAACGAATACCCGATACAGCACGAGCTGTTCTATTAAAAAACTTACTCGGAATCGTTTTGGTGATCGGATCGTAACGCTTCTGTTTCCAACCCGAAACAATATCGTAGTTCTCGTCCTTAACCATCCTATACAAATCTGGAATTTCATCTGGAGAATCCTGAAGGTCAGCATCCATCGTAATTACAACCTCACCCTTCGCTGCTTCAAATCCGCAGAACAAAGCTGCAGACTTACCATAGTTTCGTCGAAACTTAATGCCTCTAATAGCTGCATATGTATTTTGAAGTTCATTAATAACTTCCCAAGACCTATCCTTACTCCCATCATCTACCAAAATAGCCTCGTAAGAAAAGCGATGCTCTTGCATAACACGATCAATCCACGCAAGTAACTCTGGTAAAGACTCATCTTCATTATATAAGGGTACTACAACTGAAATATCCATAGCTTAGTCTTGGTTTTTATCATTAAAATTATTTCTCATCGTTCCATAATTTCGACTAAAGAAAAAGGCCAAAATTAATGAGAAAAAGAATCCGGCACCTAATTTACTAAACCATTGTGCAAAGGCAAAAACCCCAGGACTAATCTTTTCATAAAAACTCATCAACAGTTCAATATCCTTCTCTTTATAGTTAGCCTCTACAAAACTCTTTTCCATTATTCCCACAAATTCCTGTAGGATTGAAGGATCGAAATATTTAACTAAGATATAGATATACAGACCATAAAAAGCTCCGGCAACACCAATAATAAGCACACCAGCTCCCAATGCTCTTCCGTAGCTTATAATCCCATTTAGAACATCGTTACGATAAATTCTCAAACCAAAATAAATACCTGTCATTATCAAAAAATAATTGATCGATGTTATTTGTGGATTTATAGAAATAGGGACACCTCTAAAATAAAACATCAAAGAAGTTAAAATTAAAACACCACCAATAAGAGCTCCAAATAAAAAGCTATGGCGAAGTAAAGGATTTGAATGTGCTTGCATATAATTTTTTATAATCTTTTTTATAATACTCTCGTAAGGTCACTTTATAACTCATCTGGTCCTAGTAAGCTTACTTTAATATGGAAAACAAAGATATCCATTTTAACAGATATTGCTTGAAAGTTTGAAACAAATAAACATTCTTTCACATTACGAAGGGCAAATAGGCAAAGGGTTCTAAAAAAAAATGGTTTTTTTTCAAAAATTATTCACCTGAAAATAAAACCCTTGTGAGAAAAGCTTAAACAAATAGGAAAAGAAGTTCGCTAAAAGGTTTGGAGGGTAACAAGTTTTTTCTACTTTTGTCACCGGATAAGCAACTATGCGATCTGCTCCTACTGAACTCCCCCAGGGTCGGAAGGCAGCAAGGGTAAGTGGTTGTAGCGATGCGACGTAGCTTGCTTATCCACCTGCCAGTGTAGCTCAGTTGGCCAGAGCAGCTGATTTGTAATCAGCAGGTCATCGGTTCGAATCCGGTCACCGGCTCCAATCATAAAAGATAAAAGAAAGCTAAAAGCTTTCTTTTCTTCTTTTATATCAACGCCGTTGTAGCTCAGGGGTAGAGCGTTTCCTTGGTAAGGAAGAGGTCATGAGTTCAAATCTCATCAATGGCTCGACTAAAGAAAAATAATTTTGCCAGTGTAGCTCAGTTGGTCAGAGCAGCTGATTTGTAATCAGCAGGTCGTCGGTTCGAATCCGGCCACCGGCTCCAGTTTCAAGCCAGATTGAAGGCTCTATTTCAATCAAAAAAATTGCCAGTGTAGCTCAGTTGGTCAGAGCAGCTGATTTGTAATCAGCAGGTCGTCGGTTCGAATCCGGCCACCGGCTCCAATTTTAAGCCAGATTGAAGGCTCTATTTCAGTCAGAAAAGTTGCCAGTGTAGCTCAGTTGGTCAGAGCAGCTGATTTGTAATCAGCAGGTCGTCGGTTCGAATCCGGCCACCGGCTCCAATTTTAAGCCAGATTGAAGGCTCTATTTCAATCAAAAAAGTTGCCAGTGTAGCTCAGTTGGCCAGAGCAGCTGATTTGTAATCAGCAGGTCATCGGTTCGAATCCGGTCACCGGCTCCAAAACAAAAAAGAAAGTCCTTGGGCTTTCTTTTTTTTTGTTTTTACAATTCGCCCCCATTAAAAAGAACCACCTCTTCATCTTTATATCATCAAAAAAAAAGTGTATTTTCGATTATCATTAACCAAACCTAATCCGAAATAACATGAAGTTTTTTATCGATACAGCAAATCTCGATCAAATTAAAGAAGCCCAAGATCTAGGTGTACTAGATGGTGTAACCACAAACCCTTCTCTTATGGCTAAAGAAGGAATTAAAGGCGCTGATAAAATAACACAACACTATGTCGACATCTGCAACATTGTTGATGGCGACGTAAGCGCTGAAGTTATTGCTACCGATTTTGCAGGTATGATAAAAGAAGGTGAAGAGCTAGCTGCTCTGCACACTCAAATTGTCGTTAAAGTTCCATGCACAAAAGCGGGGATTAAAGCCGTAAAATATTTAAGCTCTAAAAACATTCGTACCAATTGCACTTTAATCTTCTCTGCAGGACAAGCTTTACTTGCAGCAAAGGCTGGAGCAACATATGTTTCCCCATTTGTTGGCCGTTTAGACGACATTGGAACTGATGGTGTCGAACTAATTGCACAAATTGCCGATATGTTTAACTATTACTGTTTCGAAACCGAAGTATTAGCTGCTTCTATTCGTCACACCATGCATATTTTACAATGTGTTGAAGCTGGTGCAGATGTCGCAACCTGTCCTTTAAATGCCATCACAGGATTATTAAACCATCCTTTAACAGATAAAGGCCTGGAGCAATTTCTTGCCGACTATAACAAGCTGAATAGCTAAATTGAAATACGATTAAGGAGTTTAGGCTCCTTATTTTGTATCTGCATATTTAAAATTTTCTCAAATTTGGGTGTTACCCTTTCGCTATTTGAGCGAAAGGGGTCAGGCTTTCCGCTACTACTCCTCGCCATAAAAATAGCTATGCACTTCAACCTAGAATATAGGCTGCGGGGTAATCGCTACAATCCTTTACACAAAAGGAAAACATTCACCAACATCAAGGGGAACAGTTTTTTACAACTTAATTTACACATAGGGTTAAATAAAAAAAACAAGGATTTTTAAATCTATATCCATCTCAGTTTAAAGGAAACTTATATCTTTAAGATCAAAATCTCTAATAATCTAAAATGCTACTTAAACTCTACCCTGATAATCCGAACTATAAAGAGTTTCGAAAAATCGCAGATATTCTACGAGATGGCGGTGTCATTATATATCCAACTGATACAGTATATGCAATGGGTTGCGATATTAACAATAACAAAGCCATACAGAAAATTGCAAGACTCAAGGGTGTTGCTGCCGATAAAGCAAATTTCTCGATCATTTGTGACAACCTTAGCAACCTATCGGAATATGCCAAAGTAGACAACGGTACGTTTAAGGTCATGAAAAAAAACCTACCCGGAGCTTTTACCTTTATTCTTCAGGCAAGTAGCAAGCTTCCAAAATTATTTAAGAGTAAAAAGAAAAGTGTCGGCATTCGAATACCCGATCATTTTATTCCACTTGGAATTGTAGAAGAACTTGGAAACCCAATTATGACCACCTCAATTCACGATCCTGATGAAGTCATAGAATACACAACCGACCCCGAACTAATTCATGAAAAATACAATAAGGATGTAGATCTGGTTATTAATGGATCCTTCGGCCGCAATGTTGCATCAACAATTGTAGACTGTACATCTGGGGAGTTAGAAATTATTCGTGAAGGTATTGGGGAATTGATTTTGTAAACAAAGTTAAAAAAACAAGAAGAGGGAAAAGCTAACACTTTTCCCTCTTCTTGTTTTAAGCTCTATTCAAAATTATTCCTGTTTCGAAATACTCTTTATGGCTCCTGACTCCGGATAAAATTCAATACAATATCCTTCATGCATTAAAACTTGAGAAGGCATAGTCGTCACTTTACCAAACTGAGCTATCAGGTGGTTCCTTTTATATAAAATATTTTTTCCATCTAAAATTTTCACTTCAGCTTGACCAGGAATTCTATAGTGAATCAATGAATTCGCAACGATATTAGGATCGCTTGGTAAAATTGGTAATTCAGAAGTTACTCCAAGATTCTTAAACTCTATTCGAACTGGCACAGCTTTCAAATCGCTTCCATCAACAAGACCTTTTTGTGGCGAAATACGGAATAAAACCCCACCTTTATCATTAACTGTCGGTTTGTAAGTAAAATTCCCATTTTCTAACACGCTTACTTCTTTACCCAAGAACAAAGCCAAATACTCCTTTTCCAATTCATCCAACTCTCTAACAATAATTTCATAAGCCTTACCATCAGGAGGCAAAACTTCGTAATTAGCAGTTAGAATCTTAAAACGGCGCTTTCTTAATTTAAATAACTGATGAGCTGCCTCCTTTGCTTTTGCTTCAATCGATTTTGCAGACGCCTGTTCTTTCAGCTCAGGTACTTTAATAAAAGCCGTATCTGTTTCTACGACCTTATAAACGGTATCTTTTGTAATCAATAAATTAGGGTCAATCGAAAATTTACCATATTCAATCTCAACTTCCACATTTTCATTTACTGAATTCGATGCCATATTCTGTTCCACTCCCAGTTGAGTCATATTAAAACCATGAATCAAACCCTCAGGTGTCAATTGAATTAAATTTGGCTCATAACTCCCTAAAGTTGTTAGCTTATAAAAATGATGAGGATCAACCTCTCCTTTTTCAGTGAGAACAACAGATTTAATATTCCAATTAATCGCATCAGATTTGATCTTAGGCACTACACCAATATATTTTTCCGATAAGCTAGCAAAAGGCCCAACCTTACGAATTTTCTTCTCTACAATAACATCAACATTCAAAACAGTTTGTGGCAAAGCATATACTACTGTTGATGGTATATCCAAACCCGACTTTCGTTTTTGAGCCTCTACTGAAACAAACTGCATACAAAACACAGTTACCAACATCATTTTTCCTACAAGTCTAAACATCTTCTTTTTTTATTACGTATTTTATACAAAACAGAGTACAATTTTAAGATCTAAGTTTCTTCCAGGCCTGCGGCAAAAATTTAATAATATCACCAGCAATCAAAGCATCCTGACCATATTCAGCTGCTGCCAAATCTCCAGCTAAACCATGCACATATACACCAATAAGCGCAGCATGTAATGAAGAATAATCTTGTGCCAACAAAGATAATATTATTCCTGTTAGAACATCACCACTTCCAGCTGTAGCCATTCCTGGATTTCCAGTTGGATTAAAATAACAACATCCATTCTCATCAGTTACAGCTGTATAGGCACCTTTCAATACCATAACAACTGATTGTTCTTTTGAAAACACTCTCTGTTTCTCATTTCTTTCAAACGCCCCTTTACTCTCTCCAAATATTCTCTCGAATTCTTTCATATGAGGCGTTAAAATAGTTCCCTTTGGTAACATTTTTTTCATTTCTTGATTAGCACCAATCATATTAAGAGCATCAGCATCTAAAACCAAAGGCTTATCACACTCATCAAACAACTCCGTTAGAGCTCTAACAGAATTTTGCTTGGTATCAACTCCTGGCCCAATACCTATAGCATCAAACTTTTCCAAATCGGGATACTCAGTAAAAATAATATCAGAACGATCGATATTCACCATAGATTCAGGAACAGCAGTCTGCATGATATCATACCCCAAACGTGGGATATGTGTAGTCAACAGACCAAGCCCTGAACGCAAAGCTGCTTTTGATGCCAAAATAGCAGCTCCCATTTTCCCATAGCTCCCACTAATCAGCAAGCCATGTCCAAACGTTCCTTTATGACTAAATTTCGGGCGTTTTTTCAACATCCCTCGAATGAGATCCTCTTTAACAAGACGATAAGGACTATCCATTTCCTCAATTATAGTTGGATGCAATCCAATCGGTAAAATCTCCCACTCCCCTGCACATTCAGCGATTTCAGGAAATAAGAATGATAATTTTGGAAACTGAAGACTCAGTGTATAATCTGCGTGAACACAACTATCCAGATTATTATCAGAATTATCTTCACCATATAGTCCAGATGGAATATCAATAGACACAACTTCAGCGCAAGAGACATTTATAAACCGAACCAACTTCTTCACCACACCATCGAGAGCTCTTGATAAACCAGACCCAAATATGGCATCAATAACAACATATTCATCAGAAAGAATAGGAAAATCATCGGTCCCTGAAATCTCATTAAGTGAAACCGAATTGAGGATTTTTAACCGATCAAGGTTCATTTGACAATCAGGATATAGCCTCTCACTAATTTTTACAATATAAACATCAACAGCAAAATTTTCTTTCGCCAACATTCTGGCTAAAGCCAAACCATCGCCCCCATTATTACCTGGACCAACAAATATTTTGAATTTTTGCTTTGAAGAATATCGTTCAACAATCCATTCATAAACCTGTAACGAAGCTCGTTCCATTAAACCAAGCGAAGTTATGGGCTCATTTTTAATTGTATATGCGTCAATTTCAGCAATTTGTCGTGAGGTAAACATTTTCATATTGTAGGAGTTTTTTATAGATTTTTTGATCTTACTATCAAAGATAAAAACTTTAAAGATTGCATTTTACGGAAACGATTTAAATAATATCATAAAAGCAGAAATAGAGCTTTGCCTTATAATATTTTTATATATTTGTCCATCTCATGAAAACAAGTAAAAACTATTAATAATTAAAACAAACAACTATGTTTAAAGGACATCCTAAAGGTCTGATTCCTGCTGCTTTAGCAAATATGGGTGAAAGATTCGGATTCTACACCATGATGGCTATCTTGGTATTATTCTTACAAGCTAAATTTGGTTTAGATGGAACAGCTGCTGGTTGGATCTATGCAACTTTCTATTCATCAATTTATTTTCTTGCCATTGTAGGGGGTATTATTGCTGATAAAACCAAAAACTACAAAGGAACCATTTTAGCTGGTTTATTAATGATGGCTGTTGGGTACGCACTACTTTCTATTCCAACACCAACTCCAGTTCCAAATGTAACTTTATACCTAGTAGCAACATGTGTTGCTTTAGCTGTAATTGCATTCGGTAACGGTTTATTCAAAGGTAACTTACAGGCTTTAGTTGGTCAGATGTACGATGATCCTAAGTATGATAAAGTAAGAGACTCAGGTTTCTCTTTATTCTACATGTTTATCAACGTTGGTGGTATCTTTGCTCCAATGATTGCTCCTGGTATCAGAAGCTGGTGGTTAGCGAGAGCTGGTTACGAGTACAATGCGAATCTTCCTGAGCTATGTCACCAACACCTAGGTGGTACTCTTACAGAAAAAGCAGTAGAAAGATTTCATGAAATTGCAAATCAAGTAAGTGCGACTCCTGTTACAGATTACACAGCATTTTGTAACGACTACTTAAATGTATTTAACGAAGGTTTCCACTATGCATTTGCTGTAGCAATTTTTGCGATGTTGATTTCTTTAGTTATCTATATGAAAAACAAAGCGAACTTCCCAGATCCTGCGAAAAAAGCTGCTGAAGCTAAAGCAAACAACACAGTTGTTGAAATGGATATCAAGGAAGTTAAGCAAAGAATTTATGCTTTATTGGCTGTATTTGGTGTTGTTATCTTCTTCTGGTTCTCTTTCCACCAAAATGGTTTAACTCTTACCATGTTTGCGAAAGATTATACAGTATTGAACCTTGGTGGTTTCGATTTAAATCCTGAGATTTTCCAATCAATGAATCCATTCTTCGTGGTATTCTTAACTCCTGTTGTTGTAGGTATCTTTGGATGGTTACGTAACCGTGGAATTGAGCCATCGACTCCTAAGAAGATTGCTATCGGTATGTTTATTGCTGCATTGGCTTATGTATTGATGACTTTAGGTTCTCTTAATTTACCATTATTCTCTCAAGTTAAAGAGATGGGTGGTCTTCCAGAAATTGATAAAGTAACTCCATTCTTATTGATTGGTGCATACTTCATCTTAACTGTAGCTGAACTTTTCATTAGCCCTCTTGGAATTTCTTTCGTATCGAAAGTAGCTCCTCCTCAGTATCAAGGTTTAATGCAAGGTCTTTGGTTAGGTGCAACAGGTGCTGGTAACCAATTATTAGTATTTGGTGCAATGCTTTATATGGGTGTACCTATCTGGTTAACATGGACTGTATTTATTGGTGCATGTGCTATATCAATGTTTATCATGATTTTCATGCTTAAATGGTTAGAAAGAGTTTCTGAATAAGAAACCATCAAATCATATATAAAAAGGATGTCCAGCAGGACATCCTTTTTTTGTGCTCTATACTCTCATAAAGAATAACAATAATAATCTAACACTATATATTAAGACAAAAAAGTATTTTATTATATCTTTGAGAGCAAGTAAAACGAGTATTTCAATGATATTTAAGTTATTGGAATTCATTAATTCAAGACAAATGCTTCAAAGACTTAAAAATAGATGGGAAATTGAAAGTAACTTCCAACTCATCCTTATTCTTTTAACTTTCTCTATAACAGGCAGCTTATCAGTAATGGTACGTCAGCCTATTTTTGAATATTTAAACATTGAAGCAAGCACTAGTCTTTGGGTTAAGATACCACTGAGTCTATTAATCATTACTCCTTCATATCAAATTCTGCTTATAATTGTCGGATCAATATTAGGACAGTTCAATTTCTTCTGGGCCTTTGAGAAAAAAATGCTGAGCCGTTTTCGCTTCGGAAAACAGAAACAAGCCTAAGAAAGTTAAGAAAAGTATTACGAAACTGAAGAAATCTGTACTATGACAAAAGAACAAATAGCTGAACAATTTAAAGCACTCCAAGATACCATTACTCAAACTATTGAAAACACCGACGGAAATGCCACATTTCAGGAAGACATATGGAAACGGAATGAAGGCGGTGGCGGCCGTAGCAGGGTACTAGCCAATGGTAGAATAATAGAAAAAGGAGGTGTCAACTTTTCTGCAGTTCATGGTTCTTTACCCAATAAAATTAAGACGAAACTTCAAGTAAATAGCGATGAGTTCTTTGCAACAGGCGTTTCACTTATCATGCATCCAGAAAACCCACATGTTCCAATTGTTCACATGAATGTTCGTTATTTTGAACTTGCTGATGGAAACTACTGGTTCGGAGGTGGCATAGACCTAACTCCCATTTATATCAACAAGAAAGAAGCCGCTGATTTTCATCATGCTCTTAAAATGGTTTGCGACAAGTATAAGCCTGACTTTTATCCCAAATTTAAAATTTGGGCTGACGACTATTTCTTTCTTAGTCATAGAAATGAAACACGAGGCATTGGCGGTATCTTTTTCGATCATTTAAACGACTCAACAGGTTTATCAAAGGAAGAACTATTTAGCTTTGTGATTGAAATAGGACAACTTTTTGCACCTCTCTATTCCAAAATCATGAAAAAGAACGCTGATTTGCCTTACAATGCACAAGAAAAAGATTGGCAATTGCACAGAAGAGGACGTTATGTGGAATTTAACCTTCTACACGATAAAGGCACCCGTTTTGGGATCGACACCAATGGAAGAACCGAATCTATATTAGTAAGTATGCCTCCTGAGGTTAAATGGACTTACGAATACGAAATTGAAGAATATTCACCAGAAGCGGACACCCTTAAGCTATTGAAAAAAGATATAGATTGGCTGCAATATCTGTAGAGATTGTCCTTGGATTTTGCGCATTGCTCCATTTTTAAATATCTTCACATATATTCAACCTATATTTTTATAATGAGTAAAAAAACAACTGTTCTTCTTATCAATCTTGGTACGCCTAAAAGTCCTGAAGTAAAAGACGTACGCTCATACTTGAAGGAATTCTTAAACGATAAGCGAGTTATTGATATTCCCTGGCTTCTGCGCAAAATATTAGTTAATCTGATCATTATTCCATTTAGGGCAAAATCTTCTTCAAAAATATATAAAAAGTTGTGGACCCCTGAAGGCTCTCCTTTGATGATTTATGGTGAAAGTGTAAAAAAGATGCTTCAGGAGGAATTAGGTAACGATTACAAGGTTGAGTTGGGAATGCGTTATAACGAACCTTCACTACCGAGTGTATTAGACAAAATCAAGTCTGAAATGCCCGAACGATTAATCATCTTCCCAATGTATCCTCAATACGCATCGTCTTCTACAGGCTCAACTATTGAGCGCGTTATGGAACTGATGAAATCTTGGGAAGTGATTCCAGAGGTTAATATCATCAATCAATTTTTTGAGGATCCTGACTATATCAAGATAATTGCAAATAATGCACTGAAACATGATTTGACAACATTTGATCATTTTGTCTTTTCATTCCATGGTTTACCAATTAGGCAAATTAACAAAGTACACCCTGGTCGAAATTGCAAAACTTGCGATTGTGATAAGAAATTTAAACGTGAAACCGACTACTATTGCTACAAAGCCACTTGTTACGAAAATGCAAGATTAATTGCTCAGGAATTAAACATTCCTAAAGAGAAATATACGGTTGGCTTTCAGTCACGATTAGATAAGGATTGGCTGGAACCTTTTGCCGATAAACTAATGGTTAAACTGGCAAAAGAAGGTAAGAAAAACATCATGGTTTTCAGTCCGGCATTTGTTGCTGATTGTTTGGAAACAACCATCGAAATTGGTGGTGAATTTACTGAGTTATTTACTGAAAATGGTGGTGAAAATTTGGTGTTGGTTGAAAGTTTGAACGATAATCCTGCATGGATAAAGACTATTAAAAAACTGGTTCTTAATCAATAGCAAAGTCACGAGTTAAAGGTGCAACTAGAAACTGTCTTAAGAATAAAATCACTAAAAAGTTAAGCTGCTTGCTTGCCAATAACACAAATAATTGAATTGATACTGACATTCAACTTCAGCCTAGTTTGCGTTAAGGGTTGTAGCGGATAGCCCACAGCTTTTTGAGCTTGATTGGATGGTGAGTTTCATTACACAATAGCGCTGATAATAAAACAGGTGCTAATAGCGAGGACTATGAGCGGAAAACCTGACTTTCGCCTTCAGTTCAAATTCTAAGACTAAAGGAAAACTCAATGCGACGCTTCGCTAAATGCAATGCTTTTGAGAGGCGAAAGAACGCCCTAATCATCTTATAAATTAGATATAATAAAAGAGCCACCCTAAAGGATGGCTCTTTTGCTATATTATAGTCGTAGCGATTAGGCTTTGATAAATTTCTGTGGCTTAATCATACGCTCTGGCTCAAGAATTTCGTCAAGCTTCTCTTTAGTCAATAATCCTTCTTCAAGAATCAAATCGTAAACAGATCTGTTTTCTGCTAATGCACGTTTAGCAATACGAGATGAAGCTTCGTAACCTAAAGTTGGGTTTACTGCAGTCACAATTCCAATACTATTTAGAACCATTTCTTTACAGTGCTCTTCGTTAGCTGTGATACCGTCGATACAACGCTCTTTTAAAGTCGCCATTCCGTTCTTCAACATCTCCATCGATTCGAAGATAGAACGCACCATTACTGGCTCCATAACGTTCAATTGTAGTTGACCCGCTTCAGCAGCCATTGTTACAGTTAAATCGTTACCGATTACTTTATAAGCGATTTGGTTTACAACCTCTGGAATAACAGGATTTACTTTTCCTGGCATGATTGAAGAACCTGGCTGCATCTTAGGAAGGTTAATCTCATTGAATCCACAACGAGGTCCTGAAGAAAGTAAACGTAAATCGTTACAGATCTTAGAAAGTTTAATTGATAAACGTTTGATCGCTGATGAATACATTACGTATGATCCTGTATCTGGAGTAGCCTCGATAAGGTTACCTGCCAATACGATATCCATTTTGGTGATATCACGTAAATGCTTGATACATTTCTCTGGATAATCAGGCTCTGAGTTGATGCCTGTACCAATAGCAGTTGCACCCATATTAACTTCTAAGAACAACTTAGCATTCTCATTAAGACGTAAGATCTCTTCTTCAAGATTTACAGCCCAAGCTTCGAACTCTTGTCCTAAAGTCATTGGTACTGCATCTTGCAACTGAGTACGACCCATTTTCAATACGCTATTGAATTCTTCACCTTTAGCTCTAAAAGAAGCGATAAGCTCTTTTAAACTGGCAACTAAATCCTCATTCTTAAGAATTAAACCTACTTTAATTCCTGTAGGGTATGCATCGTTTGTCGATTGAGAAAGGTTAACGTGATTATTTGGGTGACACTTATCGTAATCTCCTTTTTCTAATCCCATTATTTCTAATGCACGGTTGGCAATTACCTCATTAGCATTCATATTAGTTGACGTACCAGCACCACCTTGGATCATATCAACTGGAAATTCATTAATTAATTTTCCGTCGATAATGTCTTCACAAGCTTTTGTAATAGCATCATTAATATCATCGCTCAATAAACCAAGGTCGTTATTTGCTTTTGAAGCAGCCCACTTAACCATAGCAAGAGCCTTAATGTATTTTGGATATGCGCTAAGTTTAACACCGCAAATATCAAAATTCTCAACTGCTCTTAAAGTCTGAATTCCATAGTATGCTTCAGATGGAACTTCTTTGTATCCAAGTAAATCGTGTTCAGTTCTTGTCTTCATATTATAATGCTTTTGCTAGAATATCTCCACTTTTACAGTGCAAAAAATTCAGCGTCCTTTATTAGATAATTTTATACAACAAATGTAAGCTTCAATCAGATTTTATCCTCTTTTTTAGGTGTAATTCCTGCATTCAGTTAAGCCGACTACCAAGATAAGACAAACTTCTTATAACACAAAAGATTAGACCCCACAACAGTCTGATTATAATTCACATAAATATAAAAATCAAAAATGTTTTTCAACAGAAAACAATCGTTTCCGTAAAAATACAAGGCAGATTTAAGTAGACACAAATCGTAGAGGAATAAAAAAGGAGCTGATTCATAAAATCAGCTCCTTTCTAATATGATTTAAATGTTTATTCAAAATCAGAAGAATCCGATTGTACTTCTGCAATTGGTTTTAAATTTTCAGGAATTTCTTCATTTACCTCATCCTTAAAGAAAGGAAATACATCCATAATTGGACTTTCTACTACTGATGGTATTTCAAATGGAACAATCATGTCACTCAAGCCTTCAGTCAAGAATTCATAAGCGTCCTTCACATTATTAGCCTCAACCAACATGTAGTTATTTGATTTCTTTTCTTTACCAGACTCCTCGTCAACGGTAACAAATGTCGTTTTAGCCTTAAACCAACGATCGCCATTTTCGTTGGGAAACAATTCACTAATGTTAGATTTACTAATATTAGTCACAATAAAATCACTGTGAATCATCTTCTCCAATTCAGTATGAATACGAGCTTCAGCTTCAGTAAAAGAAACAGCATCTACTAAATACGGTTCAGTTACTTTTTTCTCTTTTCCGTTTTCATCAATTTTAACGTATTTTACTTTACATTCAAACCAATTGTTAGTCATAGTATTGTGATTTATCTAATTTAAAATTCAATCTTCTCTCTTTTTTTTAAGAGTAGACAAAGATAATATTATCAGGACAAATGCACTTGAAAAAATGGAGCAATAATTATTGTATTAGCGAACACATTTATTGTATGGAAGACATATTTTAAAAATCGATTCGTATTTTCCTTAATTGGCTACTAATAGAAAGACAGCTCCAAAACACACTAAAAACAGGGATTCTTTACTCTATCCTTGATAAAAATATGTGTTCGGTTATTTTTTTTAGAAAAAAAACAAAAGCTAACTCTCTAATAAACAAAGACACCTATTCCAAGAGAAAATCTTTTTAAATAAAATTCATGTTCATCCTTTTTTTTATTCAGAAATGCCTTTATATTTGCATCGCAATTGAGAAACGGCGAGGTAGCTCAGTTGGTTAGAGCGCATGATTCATAATCATGAGGTCGGCGGTTCAAACCCGCCTCTCGCTACAATAAAAAGGCTTAGATTTTTCTAAGCCTTTTTTTTATTTACGACCACAAGTAAAAATATATTTTCCTACAGAAGCCTGTATTTTAGGAGGTTTCAAGAAACTTGACATCTTAATTTCAAAAAAACAAAAAAAAGGTTTTTATAATAAAAAATAGACCCTATATTTGCATCGCAATTGAGAAACGGCGAGGTAGCTCAGTTGGTTAGAGCGCATGATTCATAATCATGAGGTCGGCGGTTCAAACCCGCCTCTCGCTACAATAAAAAGGCTTAGATTTTTCTAAGCCTTTTTTTTGTAGATACCTTTCAGAATCTTTTCAAATTACCTTTTAATCAATGATTAAGTAGCAAAAACAATTATTTTTTGTTTAACTTATACAAAATAAAGCTTGGAGTAGCCATATTGGTCAAGTTTTCGTTCTATATTTAGAAAAAAATCAAAAGATAATTTAGTTAAGTATTATTTACTATTTTTGAGCCGAAATAATAAGACGTATACAAGGTACCACATATAAATCAGGTATCTATAAAGATAAAAAGTTAGGAATATTCCAATTTGAAAAGAATACAATAGCATGACAAAATATGATTTAGAATATGTCATTCACGCCTCACAAAAGGTACTGTTTGAACGCTTAAGCACTTCGAGTGGCTTATCCGAATGGTTTGCTGATAATGTAAACCAAAAAGGGAAAATTTTCTCTTTCGAATGGGATGGGTCAGAGCAAAAAGCTGAAATGATTCATAAGAAAGAAAATCAGGTTGTACGATTTCACTGGCTAGATAGCGAAGATGAAGATAGTTATTTCGAATTTCGCTTTGAAATTGATGCCTTAACCAACGACTTGTCATTAATTATTACAGATTTCGCTGACGAAGACGAAATTGATGAAAACATGGAACTCTGGGACACTCAAATCTCGGAACTGAAACACGTATTGGGTGCATAATTTTTAACACTCATAAACACATATTCCTGATAAAATATTTTATTTTTGTAGAAATAAGACCAGATTCATTTTAACTGGTCTTATTTTTTGCATTATGAAATGAGCCTGTATTAAGTTAATCAAGCTTACTTGATTCTTATTCTTGAATTCCAGATCCATGAAACGACTACACTCCTTTATACTAAAAAGCTTTTTAGGTCCTTTAACATTCACATTCTTTATCTGTATGTTCGTTCTGCTCATGCAGTTTCTTTGGAGATATGTAGACGAGTTCGTAGGAAAAGGTTTGCATTGGACCGTTATTGTAGAATTCATGTTCTATGTTTCGGCAACTCTGGTACCTATGGCACTCCCTTTAGCAATTCTACTAGCTTCCATTATGTCTTTTGGTAATATGGGAGAAAACTATGAGTTGATTGCCATGAAAGCAGCAGGAATCTCATTACAGAGAATCATGCGTCCCCTAATAATTCTTGTCATGTTTATTGGTTTAGGTGCTTTTTATTTCTCCAATTATGTCATGCCCGTTGCTTCACTAAAAACAAGTGCTTTACTTTACGATATTAAACATCAAAATCCTGAATTGGTTTTACAGGAGGGTGTTTTTACGAGTGATCTCAAGGGGTTCGGAATAAAGGTTGGTCCAATTGATAAGGAAACAGGTATGATCTATGATCTAATGATTTATGATCATAGAGAAAGTCATGGCAATACACAAGTAACAGTTGCCGATTCTGGAACCATGTCGACTAGTGCTGATAAACTGTTTATGGATTTAACACTTTACAGCGGCAGAAGATACGAAGATGTTAAAAAAGACAGACGCCGTGATAAAGAGAAGCATCCATCTCAACGAGTTAAATTCGACTTATATAAAACAACCATTAGCCTACCTGGAAGCGAGTTAGAACGTACTGATGAAGATAAATTCCGTAATTCGTACAGAATGTACAACTTAAAGCAGCTTTCGAAACAACGCGATACGCTTGAAGATGAATTGAAATTAGAAAAAACAAGATTAGCTCATCAACTATCAAGCTATCAGTATTTCAAAAAAGAAAGTAAAGCATCACGTCGAGATTCTATTCGTCTGGTTTTATTAAATGCTAAAACCTGGGATGCAGATTCCCTATATCAGCAACTAAACCTGAGCGATAAATTAACCTCGGTTACAAATGCTTTGAGTTACAGTAGAAAAGGGAAAAATCGTGTTTCTACAAACCTAGGCATTCAAACCTCTAAAAAGAAGTGGATTCAAAAACATATAAACGAATGGCATCGTAAATTTACCTTATCATTCGCATGTATTATCTTTTTCTTTATTGGAGCGCCACTTGGTGCTATTATTCGTAAAGGTGGTTTAGGTATGCCAGTTATCGTATCAGTTCTTTTCTTTATCATCTACTATATTATTTCGATGACGGGAGAACGAGCAGCTCGAGAACTCGTCATGTCTCCATTTATGGGAATGTGGATATCTTCAATGGTCATTCTGCCATTGGGTGTCGTACTAACCTATCAGGCAACAACCGACTCAAGAATTCTAAATATTGAATCTTATATCAACTTCTTTAAGAAGATAAATTTCACTAAACTTTTCTCGAAAAAAGATGCTTAAAAAAATTCTATTCGTCCTTGTCCTTTCAATTTCTATAGGCGCTTGTCAGAACAAAACCAAGACCGACTCTAAAGGCTTAGATATCCTTTTGGATAATTGGCACTTGGCTGCAACCAATGCTGATATTGAACCCTACTTTTCAGCCTTACACGAGGATGCCATTTACATCGGAACTGACGCTTCAGAAAGATGGACCAAGACAGAATTTTTCAATTTTTGTGAACCTTATTTTAAAAAAGGTAAAGCATGGGATTTTAAAGCTTTCGACAGAAAAATTTATTTCTCAGAAGATGGGAAAACAGCTTGGTTTAACGAACTGCTCAACACTTGGATGGGAGTTTGTAGAGCTTCAGGTGTATTAAGCTTTCGCAATGGGAATTGGAAAATATCTCATTACCACCTTTCTGTAACAGTTAAAAACGAAAAGATGAACGAATTTATTAAAATTCAGTAATTCTTGTTTTTAAGAGAGTTGTCTCACTCAATATTAAGTTACTATGTTCGACGATTTAAAACCAGATATCGATTACTATATGAGCCCTGATGGCTATCGAATACTAACTCAGAAATACTTAAGCGAGCGAGGTTATTGCTGTGGGAATGGGTGTAAACATTGTCCTTATTTTCCAAAACACACAAAAGGTAATCAAACGTTAAAAGAATAATACAAATTCCAATATGATTCAAAATAGCTTACGAATTATTTATATGGGAACTCCTGATTTTGCAGTAGCTCCTCTTGATGCTTTAATTAATGCTGGATGTAATGTGGTTGGAGTTGTAACAAATCCTGACAAACCAGCTGGCCGCGGACAAAAAATTCAAGAATCGGCAGTAAAAAAATATGCCCTTGAAAAAGGTTTACAAATTCTGCAACCTGAAAAATTTAGAAATGAAACTTTTCTTGAAGAGCTAAAAGCTTTGAATGCTGATTTACAAGTTGTGGTTGCATTCAAGATGCTACCAGAGGTGGTTTGGGATATGCCTAAGTTTGGTACCCTTAACCTACACGCTTCTTTATTGCCTCATTACCGTGGTGCTGCCCCAATAAATTGGGCTATAATGAATGGTGATAAGGAATCAGGTGTTTCGACTTTCCTTCTACAAAAAGAAATTGATACGGGGAATGTCATTTTTCAAGAAAGAGTAAGCATTGGAGAAAATGATAATCTAGAAACACTTCACGATAATTTAATGGAAATAGGTTCAAAGCTAGTTGTTAAAACTGTGAGAGCTATTGAAGTAAATGATTACCCTCAAATTCCACAAGAAGATTTAACAAATGCTGGTGAAGAATTAAAAATTGCACCAAAAATCTTCAAGAACGATTGTAAGATTAACTGGTCATACTCAATCGAAAAAATACACAATCATATTAGAGGCCTAAGCCCCTACCCTGCTGCCTGGACAGAACTTACTGATGCTAATCAGAAGAAGGTGGCCGTAAAAGTATACGCAGCTAACAAAGAAATTGAAGAGCATTCCTTATCTATTGGTACTCTTGTGAGTGATAAGAAAACCTATTTGAAAGTTGCTGTTGATGGTGGATTTTTAAACCTTACAACTATTCAAATGGCAGGTAAAAAAAGAATGCAGATTGGAGATTTCTTAAGGGGATTTCAACAAATTGATCAATACAAGCTTCTTGTAGATTAAAAATAAAAACACTAGAATATACAGAGCTTATCTCATTTGAGGTAAGCTCTTTTTGTATCCATCAACTAAGTATAAAACATATAAACGGAACTTTATCAGTTTACCCTACAAGATCTCTCAAAAAAACTTCCGTCAGTTCTAAACTCCTTTCACAAAATATTTTTCCATTTCAAAAAAGTTTTGCTTAACTTTTAGTTAGGATAAAAAAATCCTCTTTTCAGGCGAAACAGTTTTTCGGATTTGTGCAGTTGAGTTTCGCCTTTTTTTAATCTACTATCCTCATCGGAATACTAGATTTTCCCTTTTATCATTTAGAATTCATAATATAGGCTTAGGCCGACTGAAGTCAGTTTAACATGAAAATTGAGGCTTATGGTAACGCGCATATTCGATTTATTAGACAATTATCAAGAAAACTATTCTGATAAGAAATCTGCTTTTGTAAAAAAAGAAAATGGAAAATGGATTAGCTATAGTACACAGGACTATATCCGTAATTCAAACCTTATGGCCTATGCTTTTCTAGAACTAGGTTTCAAAAAAGGAGATCGAGTTATTAGCATATCAAATAACCGCCCGGAATGGAACTTCTTGGATATGGCTTTAGCACAATCTGGCTTAATTCATGTACCTCTCTATCCTACTATTGGCAGTAAGAGCTATAATTATATTATTGAGCATTGTAAGCCTGTAGCCATATTTGTTGCAGATGAAACTCACTTTAGTAAAATTCAAGAAGCTGTTGATAAGCAAGATTCTACGCCCCTTGTTTACTCTTTCAATCAAATTACTGACGTTACGAATTGGCAACAATTAATTGAACTTGGAAATAATGTGAAAGATGATCAAAAAGAAAATCTTCTTGAAATAAAAAAAAGCATTCTACCTAAAGATTTACTTACCATCATCTATACCTCGGGAACAACTGGAACTCCCAAGGGCGTTATGCTATCACATCATAATTTCCTAAGTAATGTTTTGGCTTCTGCCGAGCGGCTTGTTCTCAATTCAAGTCATAAAGTCCTAAGCTTTTTACCTATTAATCATGTGTATGAACGAATGGTCAATTATCAATATCAATACAAAGGTTTAAGCATTTATTATGCTGAAAGTATGGATACAATTGGTGATAATTTGAAAGAGGTAAAACCACATGGATTTGCTACCGTTCCACGTCTTCTGGAAAAGGTATATGACAAAATTATGGCTAAAGGGAAAAGCTTAAGCTTTCTAAAGCGAACTTTATTCAATTGGGCTATTAAACTAGGGTCGCGCTACGAACTAAACCGAGCTAATGGGGAGTGGTATGAATTTAAATTAAAAATTGCCAGAAAACTTATTTTCAGTAAATGGCATGAGGCATTGGGTGGGAATATCCTATTTATGTGTTCGGGAGGTGCTGCACTTCAAGTTCGATTAGAGCGTATATTTTGGGCAGCTGGAATTCCTGTACAAGAAGGATACGGTTTAACTGAAACCTCCCCTATTATTTCTGCCAATCAAAGCACTTGGCCAGATATCCGTTTCGGAACTGTAGGTCCTCTTATTAAAGACGTAGAAGTTAAGATTGCAGAAGATGGTGAAATCTTAGCCAAAGGTCCCAATATTATGCTGGGCTACTATAAGGATCCTAAACTGACAAATCAGGTTATTGATAAGGATGGTTGGTTCCACACGGGTGATATTGGCTGTATGGTAGAAGATCGATTCTTAAAAATAACAGATCGGAAGAAAGAGATATTCAAAACTTCGGGTGGTATTTACATTGCACCTCAAGTTATGGAAAACAAATTAAAAGAATCGCCTTTTATTGATCAAGTAATTGTGATTGGAGAAGCAGAACGATTTCCTGCTGTCATCATTTCACCAAATTTTGAATTCCTCGAATCTTATGCCAAACGTAAATTTATTCCATACAATAGCAAAGAACAGATTATAAGTAACGATCGGATCAAAAAACGTATCTGGCGAGAATTAATAAAAAACAACAAAACTATTGACCATCCTAAACGCATAAAAAGCATGCGATTGGTAACAGATACTTGGGCACCTGAAACGGGTGAACTTTCACCTACACTTAAATTAAAACGTAAGGTTCTGAAAGCAAAATATCGTGATATCATTAAGGACATCTATACCAATTAATCCAATTTTAACTATACACACAAATTTCTAACATATGAATTTCAACATAAAAAAAGTTGCTGTACTTGGAGCTGGCGTCATGGGATCTCAAATTGCATGTCATTTTGCCAATATTGGCATTGAAGTGCTATTGCTTGATATAGCACCTAAGGAACTAGATGAGAAAGAAATCGAGCTCGGGCTAAACCTCAATCATCCAAAAGTTAAAAATAGAATCATAAACCAACTATTTACACGTACACTTAAGCTTAAGCCTGATCCCTTATACAAGAAGGAATTTGCCAAAAGAATCAGCTTAGGGAATTTTGATAATGATCTGCCTAAAATTGCAAACTGTGATTGGATCATTGAAGTTGTTGTTGAAAACCTTGATATTAAGAAAAGTCTGTATGAAAAAATAGAGCTTTACAGAAAAGTGAATACCTTAATAACAACAAATACATCTGGTATTCCCATTCAAGTTTTAAATCAAGATAGAAGCGAAAATTTCAAACAATATTTCTGTGGAACTCACTTTTTCAATCCACCTAGATATCTTAAGTTATTAGAGATTATCCCTACAAAAGAAACGAGTCAAAAAGTTATTGATTTCCTGACTCATTTTGGTGAACGTTTTCTTGGGAAAGCTGTTGTTGAATGTAAAGACACTCCGGCTTTTATAGCCAACAGAGTTGGTATTTATTCCATGATGTCAGTTGTACATTTAATGGAAGAAATGGATTTTTCTGTTCAGGAGATTGACAAACTTACTGGTATTATCATTGGTCGTCCTAAATCAGCAACATTTCGTACTTGCGATGTCGTTGGATTAGACACCTTGGTCTTTGTGGCTCAAAACCTACAAAAAGTTCTCGTTAAGGATGAATCCAAAGATACTTTCCGTGTTCCTGATAGTATTCAAAAAATGATGGAGTTAAAATGGCTGGGGTCGAAAACAAAGCAAGGATTCTATAAGAAAGTTAAAGGTGAAAATGGTCAATCAGAAATACTGAGTTTAAATCTCGATACATTTGGATATCAAGCCAAACAGAAATTAAAAATTCCTGAGTTTGAAAAAGCAAAAGCACTTCCCGATTTAACACAGAGAATAAAAAGTTTGATTTCAGGTCATTCTAAAGTCAATTTATTCTATCAGAAACTCTTTTTCGGCTTGTTTGCTTACATCTCACACCGCATTCCTGAAATAACCGACGACTTGTACAAAATAGATGAAGCCATG
>Ga0209272_10000555_pt1 | contig 29410 bp, 28 predicted proteins | sample tdDd002_FD_187125 | JGI IMG/M metagenome (GOLD analysis project Ga0209272, IMG submission 187125) | Marine sediment microbial communities from the Atlantic coast under amendment with organic carbon and nitrate - tdDd00.2 (SPAdes)... | ecosystem: Environmental > Aquatic > Marine > Coastal >... | reverse complement strand
CTTCAGGTGAAACTCACCTACGCCACAACGTAACTGCTGAAGGTTACTACCGTGGCAAAAAGGTTATCAACAAGTAAGGTTGACCTTTGCAAAATATAACCGTTGCACTTGATGCAATGGGCGGGGATTTCGGTCCTCGCGTCACAGTGCCTGCCGCCGTGCAGGCACTGTCGCATTTCCCAGAGCTAAAAGTGATCCTTATTGGTGATCAAACCTCGATCACGTCTCAATTAACATCTCTTGGCTACCAGCCAGATGCTCGCTTGAGTATTCAGCATACAGACCAAGTGATATCCAACTCAGAAAAACCTTCTCTCGCGCTTAGAAACAGCCAAGGCAGTTCTATGGGCACGGCGATTGATCTCGTTGCTGACAGTCAGGCAGATGCTTGTGTTAGTTGCGGTAATACCGGCGCTCTGATGGCATTGTCTCGTTTCAAACTCAAATTGTTACCGGGAATTGAGCGTCCAGCACTGATTTCTGCTTTGCCGACTTCGTCTGGCGGCAAGACTTGGATGCTTGATTTGGGTGCTAATGTATCTAGTGATGCAGACTCTCTGTTTCAATTTGCTGTGATGGGAAGCGCACTTGCTGAACCTTATTTAGAGCGACCGCCACGTGTGGCGATTCTCAATATTGGCGCTGAAGAAATAAAAGGTAATGATCTCGTCAAGCGCTGTGCTGAGATGCTCTCACAGACTCAATCAGTCAATTTTGTTGGTTATATAGAAGGTAACCAACTGTTACACGATGCCGCAGATGTTGTTGTTTGCGATGGTTTTGTGGGTAATGTTTGTCTTAAAGCCTGCGAAGGCACTGCTCAATTATTTATTGATAAGTTGAAATCGAGCATGATGGCCTCATCTCTAAAGGGTTGGATTGCAAGAAAATTATTTTCTGGCTTATTTAATGAGCTAAAAACATTGAACCCCGACCAGTATAACGGCGCAAGTTTGCTAGGATTGCGCGGCATTGTCATAAAAAGCCACGGAAGTGCTGATGTAGACGCAGTCATCAACGCGATTGGTGAAGCACTGCATGAGGTCAAACGACAAGTACCAAGCCGTATTAGCGATCGTTTGGAAGCGGTTTTACTCGAGAGGCATTATTAGTCTTCATGTATAGCAAAATTTTAGGTACTGGCAGCTACCTGCCATCTCAGGTGCGTTCAAACGCTGACCTGGAGAAAATGGTAGATACTAGTGATGAGTGGATTGTAACTCGCACAGGTATTAAAGAGCGTCGCATTGCTGCTGAAAATGAAACAGTTGCCGACATGGGTTACATCGCTGCGAAAAACGCGATTGAAATGGCAGGTATCGATAAAAACGATATTGACCTGATTATTGTCGCTACGACAAGTGGTAGCCATACATTCCCTTCGTCTGCATGTCAGGTTCAGGCCAAGCTTGAAATCAAAGGCTGTCCGGCATTTGATCTTGGCGCGGCATGTTCAGGTTTTGTTTACGCTCTGTCTGTGGCGGATCAACATATCAAATCGGGCATGTGCAAAAATGTGCTTGTTATTGGTGCCGACGCACTTTCAAAAACTTGTGACCCGACTGACCGCTCAACCATTATCCTGTTTGGTGATGGTGCAGGTGCCGTTGTTGTAGGTCAAAGTGAAGAGCCAGGCATTCTATCGACACACATTTATTCAGATGGTCGATTTGGTGAATTACTAAGTCTTGAAGTACCAGAGCGCGGTAAAGATGCCGATAAATGGCTGCATATGGCGGGTAACGAGGTATTCAAGGTTGCGGTGACTCAGCTATCTAAGCTGGTAAAAGACACCCTTGCTGCAAACGATATGCATAAGTCTGAATTAGACTGGTTAGTGCCGCACCAGGCGAACTACCGCATCATTTCAGCAACAGCTAAGAAGCTATCTATGTCACTTGATCAAGTGGTGATTACCCTTGATAAACATGGCAATACTTCTGCGGCGACCGTACCAACTGCACTAGATGAAGCAGTACGTGATGGCCGTATCAAGCGCGGGCAAACATTATTGCTAGAAGCGTTTGGTGGTGGTTTCACTTGGGGCTCGGCTTTAGTTAAGTTCTAAGCCCAACCAATTTCATAATTAAGATGCCTTTGGGGCATCTTTCTTACTTTGTTTTAAGGAAAAGAAAATGAGCAAGTTTGCTATCGTATTTCCAGGTCAAGGTTCTCAAGCTGTCGGTATGCTTGCTGAGCTTGGCGAACAGTATGACGTAGTTAAACAAACATTTGCTGAAGCGTCTGACGCTCTTGGCTACGACCTATGGGCACTCGTTCAAAATGGTCCTGCTGAAGATCTAAATCAAACGCACCGTACTCAGCCTGCATTGCTAGCATCTTCAGTTGCTATCTGGCGTGTATGGCAAGAGCTTGGCCTTGAGCAACCAGCTAACCTGGCGGGCCACAGCCTGGGTGAATACTCAGCACTAGTATGTGCTGGCGTTATCGATTTCAAACAAGCAATCAAACTTGTTCAGCTTCGTGGTCAACTAATGCAAGAAGCGGTGCCTGCAGGTACTGGTGCAATGTACGCAATCATCGGTCTGGATGATGATGCTATTGCTAAAGCATGTGAAGAAGCCGCTCAAGGTGAAGTTGTATCACCAGTTAACTTTAACTCTCCAGGTCAGGTAGTAATCGCTGGTAGTAAAGATGCGGTAGAACGTGCAGGTGCACTATGTAAAGAAGCGGGCGCTAAGCGTGCACTTCCTCTACCTGTATCAGTACCTTCACACTGTGCACTAATGAAACCAGCAGCAGATAAGCTAGCTGTTGCTCTGGAAGAGATTGAATTCAACGCACCTCAGTTCCCAGTAATCAACAACGTTGATGTTGCTGCGGAAACTGATCCTGCGAAAATCAAAGATGCGCTTGTGCGTCAGCTATACAGCCCAGTTCGTTGGACTGAGAGCGTGCAACTGATGAGCGAGCAAGGCGTTGAGAAACTACTAGAGCTTGGCCCTGGTAAAGTTCTGACTGGCCTGACTAAACGTATTGTTAAGACGCTAAGCGGCGCTGCAGTAAATGATGCTGCATCTCTAGACGCTGCTAAGTAATTAAGAACTTAAGGAATAACGAAGATGATGAACCTAGAAGGCAAGATTGCCCTAGTAACTGGTGCAAGTCGCGGTATTGGCCGTGCGATCGCTGAACTTCTTGTTGAGCGCGGCGCAACAGTTATCGGTACTGCAACGTCTGAAGGCGGCGCTGCTGCTATCAGCGAGTACCTTGGTGACAATGGTAAAGGTCTGGCACTAAACGTAACTGACGTTGAGTCTATTGAAGCAACGCTTAAGACTATTAACGACGAGTTCGGTGCAATCGACATTCTAGTTAACAACGCTGGTATCACTCGCGATAACCTACTAATGCGTATGAAAGACTCTGAGTGGGATGACATTATCGACACTAACCTGACACCAATCTTCCGTATGTCTAAAGCAGTACTGCGCGGCATGATGAAGAAACGTGCTGGTCGCATTATCAACGTAGGCTCTGTTGTGGGTACTATGGGTAACGCTGGTCAGGCTAACTATGCAGCGGCTAAAGCTGGCGTAATTGGTTTCACTAAATCGATGGCTCGTGAAGTTGCTTCTCGTGGCGTAACGGTAAACACAGTTGCCCCTGGTTTTATCGAAACGGATATGACGAAAGCACTTAACGACGACCAACGTGCAGCAACACTTTCTAACGTACCAGCAGGTCGTTTAGGTGATCCACGTGAAATCGCTTCAGCAGTAGTTTTCCTGGCTTCTCCAGAAGCTGCGTACATTACTGGTGAAACTTTGCATGTAAATGGCGGCATGTACATGGTGTAAAACGCTCTCCTGGCAGAAAAGGTGAACTTTTTCATTAATTTTCACTCAAATTTCTGCCAGCTTAGTGAATTTGCACGATTTGTCGGCAACTAGGCTACTTATTGTCATAAAAATAGCCTATAGTTTGTGATTACTGACACGAACATGCGCAAGATTTGTGCATGATTTAAGTCAAAAATGTATTGAATTTCGGTTAAAATCGCTAAAATTGTGGTTTGACCAGCAAGGTCCCTCTTGCAACTTTCAGTAGTTCGAATAAACTACGGAATCATCGCATTAGGCGAAATCTGTAAAGGAAAAGAAAAAATGAGCAACATCGAAGAACGCGTAAAGAAAATCATTGTTGAGCAGCTAGGTGTAGACGAAGCTGAAGTTAAAAACGAAGCTTCATTCGTTGACGATCTAGGTGCTGATTCTCTAGACACTGTTGAACTAGTAATGGCTCTAGAAGAAGAATTCGACACTGAGATTCCAGACGAAGAAGCTGAGAAAATCACTACTGTTCAAGCTGCAATCGACTACGTAAACAGCGCTCAGTAATATCTCTCCCAGGCGGCCTTCTGGCCGCCTGTGTTCTTTTTAACACTTCTATCCTTCCATAGAATCATTTCAATTCCGGAGAATAAAATCGTGTCCAAGCGTCGTGTTGTTGTCACTGGCATGGGTATGTTGTCACCGGTAGGCAACACCGTAGAATCATCTTGGAAAGCCTTGCTAGCTGGTCAAAGTGGTATTGTAAATATTGAACACTTTGATGCCGAAAATTTCTCAACTCGCTTTGCGGGCCTGGTGAAAGACTTTGACTGTACTGAATACATGTCGAAGAAAGATGCTCGTAAAATGGATCTATTCATCCAATACGGCATTGCAGCTGGTGTCCAAGCTCTAGATGACTCTGGTTTACAAATTAACGAAGAAAATGCACCTCGCGTAGGTGTAGCAATCGGTTCAGGCATTGGTGGTCTTGATCTTATTGAAGCTGGCCATACTGCGCTAGTTGAAAAAGGCCCACGTAAAGTTAGCCCATTCTTCGTTCCATCAACCATCGTAAATATGGTTGCAGGTAACTTATCTATTATGCGTGGTCTTCGCGGTCCTAACATCGCGATCTCGACGGCGTGTACTACAGGTCTTCATAACATCGGCCATGCGGCACGTATGATTGCATACGGTGATGCTGACGCTATGGTTGCAGGTGGTGCTGAAAAAGCTTCAACTCCACTAGGTATGGCAGGCTTTGGTGCTGCGAAAGCACTTTCCACTCGTAACGATGAGCCACAGAAAGCTTCTCGTCCATGGGATAAAGACCGTGATGGTTTTGTTCTTGGTGACGGTGCTGGCATGATGGTTCTTGAAGAATATGAACATGCGAAAGCTCGTGGCGCTAAGATTTACGCTGAGCTAGTTGGTTTCGGTATGTCTGGTGATGCTTACCACATGACTTCTCCAAGTGAAGATGGTTCAGGTGGCGCACTAGCAATGGAAGCAGCGATGCGTGATGCGGGTATCACAGGTACTCAGGTTGGTTACGTGAATGCTCACGGTACATCAACTCCAGCTGGTGATGTTGCAGAAATCAAAGGTGTTAAGCGTGCTCTTGGTGAAGAGGGTGCTAAGCAAGTTAAAGTTTCTTCAACTAAATCAATGACTGGTCACCTACTAGGTGCTGCAGGCTCTGTAGAAGCGATTATCACTGTGATGTCTCTGGTTGACCAAATTGTTCCACCAACAATCAACCTGGATAACCCAGAAGAAGGCCTAGATATCGATCTCGTTCCTCATACAGCTAAAGAAGTATCGATGGAGTACGCAATCTGTAACTCATTCGGTTTTGGCGGTACCAACGGTTCGCTAGTCTTCAAAAAGATCTAATTAGATTTTTTCTCGCTTAAAACGGCTTAATGCTTTGGCATTAAGCCGTTTTGTTATTTAATAAGCCAAGAATTTCACAGTTGCAAAGCCAGACAACAATAAGGAAGTGACATGTTCTTGGTCAATGGTCATCCCGCCGAATCAATCTCCTTAGCAGACCGCTCATTTCAATATGGTGACGGGTGCTTTACTACTATGCTGACGCGCAATGGCAGCATCCAGTGGTGGCCTTTGCATGTTGAACGAATGAATGCCTGCCTTGATGTGTTACACATCCCCCGACCAGACTGGAATCAAGTTGAAGTTTGGCTAAATACCGTTATTCACAAAGAACAACGTGCCGGAGTTAAGCTGCATATCAGCCGTGGTGAAGGGGGAAGGGGATATAGCCCTACTCAAGTAGCCTCACCAAATGTTACTATTAGCGACTTTATTTATCCGCACCATTATGAACAATGGCAAGACCAAGGTTTGCAACTCGGCATATGCCAGGCACGTCTTGGCCACAATCCGTTGCTCGCAGGACACAAGCACAATAACCGCCTTGAACAAGTGCTGCTTAAAGCCGAAATGGATCAGGCGAATTTGCCTGATGGCCTTGCTCTTGATATCGATGACCAAGTTATCGAAACCACTATGGCCAACATATTCTGGCGTCAGGGTGATGTGCTCAAAACACCAGAGCTGTCGAAGGCGGGGGTGTCAGGTGTTATGAGGCGGGTAATTTTGAAGTGGGCTGCAGCGAACCAGGTAGCGGTCGAAGTGGGCAACTTCAAATTAGCAGACGTTCTTGCTGCTGACGAAGTGTTTATCTCCAACTCAGTGTTGGGTGTTGCACCGATATGTCAGATTGGTGAGCAGGCGTTCGCAATAGGAAAAATAACTAAACGAATTCAGGAGATGGTCAACTCGTGATTAAAAAAATCACTCTGTTTCTAGTACTGGTTGCGGCAGTTGCAGCGGCGGGGTACTTCTATATTGCCAAACAGGTTCAACAATACGTCAATCAACCTCTTCAGCTCGATGAAGCTGAAATATTCACCATCGAATCTGGAACCAGTTTTAATCGTGTTCTTGCTAATCTGACTCAAGCAGAGTTGATAGACGCGAGCGATATGGTTAAGTTTGTCCGCCGCTTTCATCCAGAACTCACTCAGCTTAGAGCTGGTACTTATCTTCTTCAACCGGACTTAACGCTTAGCCAGGCTCTAGAGTTATTTAAACAAGGTAAAGAGCATCAGTTTGCGATTACATTTGTTGAAGGTTCAACATTCAAAGAGTGGCGTGAAACGTTAGAAACTTCACCTTATCTACAACATGAACTGGTAGGGTTAAGTGAAGCCGAGATTGCTAAGTTGGTTGGCGTGCCTCATGAGAAGCTGGAAGGTTTGCTGTTGGCAGAGACCTATCACTACACTTTTGGTGCTTCGGATTTGGATATCATCAAGCGTGCAGCGTCGAAATTGCAATCAGTCCTGGATGAGCACTGGGCAACTCGCCAAGCAGACTTGCCAATCAAATCTTCTTACGAAGCACTGATTCTTGCTTCAATTATCGAAAAGGAGACGGCTGTCGAATCAGAACGTGAACGCGTTGCTGCGGTTTTCGTTAACCGCCTCAATAAGCGTATGCGATTGCAAACTGATCCGACGGTTATCTACGGTATGGGCGACAAGTACGATGGTAATATTCGTAAAAAAGACCTGCGTACACCGACACCTTATAACACCTATACTATCTTCGGGTTGCCACCAACACCGATTGCAATGCCAGGCGAAGCTTCTATTGCCGCTGCGCTGAATCCAGAAGATAGCAACTACCTCTATTTTGTCGCGAGCGGTAAAGGTGGTCATGTGTTCTCTAAAACACTGGCAGAGCACAACCGTGCAGTTCGAGCATATTTAAAACAATTAAGAAGTAACAAATGAAAAACGCTAAGTTCATCGTAATTGAAGGCCTGGAAGGGGCTGGTAAAAGTACTGCAATCAATGCGGTACTGGAAACTCTTAAGCAGGCAGGAGTTGAGCGTATTCAACATACTCGTGAACCTGGCGGCACCGCATTAGCTGAGAAGCTTCGTACTTTGGTAAAGCAAGAGCATGAAGGTGAGGAGCTGCAGGACATGACCGAGTTACTCCTGATGTACGCGGCGCGAGTTCAGTTGGTAGAAAATGTGATTAAGCCGGCTCTTGCTGATGGTCGTTGGGTGGTGGGGGATCGCCATGATATGTCATCTCAAGCGTATCAGGGTGGAGGTCGTCAAATTCCTCGCGAAACTATGCTGGCTTTAAAGCAGACAACATTGGGCGACTTTAAACCAGACCTGACGATTTATCTTGATCTCGATCCTCGTGTTGGTCTGGAGCGTGCTCGCGGCCGTGGTGAATTGGATCGCATCGAGAAAATGGACATGAGCTTCTTTGATCGTACTCGTGAGCGTTATTTAGAGATTGCAAATCAAGATGACTCAGTGATTGTGATCAACGCAGAGCAAGAGATCCCTCAGGTTGCTGCAGATATCTCAGCTGCACTTAGTGCTTGGGTGAACGCGTAAGTTATGAATGATCTTTATCCTTGGCTGACTGATTTATGGCAAGAATGGCAAGCCAGTTTACAAGCTGACCGTTTTCCTAATGCTTCTCTGGTGGTTGCATCGCAGGGGATGGGTGTAGAACAGTTAGTGGATAATTTCGGTCGCGCTGTGATGTGCCAAAACTATCCGGCAGAATCATGCGGTTTTTGTCACTCCTGTCAGTTGATGGAGTCTAACAGTCACCCTGATTTTCACGTTATTCGACCTGAAAAAGAGGGTAAAACGATCACTGTTGAACAGATTCGTCAATGTAATCGCTTAGCACAAGAGTCCTCGCAGCTGTCGGGCTCAAGATTGTTTGTCATCTACCCAGTTGAAGCGATGAATGAGTCTGCTGCTAATGCGCTGCTCAAGACTTTAGAAGAGCCTTCGGCAAGTTGTCTGTTCCTACTTGTTACTCATCGTTCCCATTCGCTGTTACCCACTATTACTAGCCGATGTCAGCAGTGGCATCTCACTGCGCCGGAGTCACAGTCTGTGGCGACATGGTTAAGTGCGCAGTCTGTGGGTGATGTGCCAGCGTATGCTGCTCATATTAACGGCAATGCGCCACTCGCGACACTGGAGTTTGTCAAGCAAGATAAAGTGAGTCGCTATCTAGAGCTCGAATCGCAATTTATTGCTCTATGCCAACAGCAAGGGGATGTGGTCAAACTTGCTAAAGAACTAGCCTCTCAACCAGACGAATCTCTGAATTGGCTATGGTATCTGCTTTCTGACGGGCAGAAAGTTCATTATGGTTTACAAACACCTGCCTTTACGCCAGGTGCCGCTCAAGTTGCTGAGTTAGTTGATTACCAACGACTATACTCTCAGGCTCAGGAGCTTTTAAAACTGATCGAGCAGCTTAGACTACACTCTGGTCTAAATGCTGAGTTACTTATTCTCGATTGGCTGTTCAAATTTAATGGGGAAATATGTTCGTAGATTCTCACTGTCATCTAGACAAACTGGATTATCAAGAGTTACACCAAGGTATAGAGGATGTGGTGGCCAAGGCGCAAGCGGCTAACGTTACTGAGTTGCTTTCTGTGGGCGTAACGCTCGACTCATTTCCCAACATGCTTGAGATGATTGAGCCTTATAACAACATTTACGCTTCGTGTGGTGTGCATCCTCTCGATGTCGAGAGTGATTTTGCTCTCGATCGTCTCCATGAATACGCATCTCACGATAAAGTGGTCGCAATTGGCGAAACCGGGCTCGATTATCACTATCAACCTGAGACGGCCGATTTGCAAAAGTTACGCTTTGAGCAGCAGGTCGACTTAGCGGTTAAGCTGAACAAGCCTCTGATCATTCACACTCGTAACGCACGTCAGGATACACTCGATATTCTGGCTAACGGTAATGCGCAAAAGTGTGGCGGGGTAATTCACTGTTTTACTGAGAATCTGCCGTTTGCTGAGGCTGCGATGGAGATGGGGTTCTATATATCGATCTCTGGGATTGTCACCTTCCGTCAAGCAACAGAATTGAAAGAGGTGGTTAAGGCACTACCGCTAGAACGGCTATTGATCGAGACTGATTCACCTTATCTCGCGCCTGTCCCTCATAGGGGAAAACAGAACCAGCCAGCCTATGTTGTTGAGGTCGCTTCCTATATTGCACAGCTAAAAGGTTGCTCACTTGGCGAAGTAGGACAAAAAACCAGCGAAAACTTCAGAAATCTTTTTTTGAGATAGAAAATGAGATTTGTACAAAAAAGGAGCTTGGGCTCCTTTTTTTTGTGCTCAATATCACGCGCAATCGTTTTTTAGCTCTTGTTTACTAAATATGTTGAAGATGAGAACTAAAAAAGTACCAGTTGTAATTTTGTTACATAAAATAACAACCTTATCTATTTTATTTACCCATCGAAATTAATAGTGCCTATCAATTTCATCAATAAAAACAATGCTTTATTTGGTTTAAATCCATTTCAAAACAGACTAAGGACTGTGATCTATATATTAGTTTGAAACTAAATTTCGTAACTCGCTAGAAAACTTGATTACCAACAATATATATTTAGAGGCAGAAAATATACTGACATATGTGGTTACATTTTCTTTGGGTGCTAACATTTAAGGCTACGGGGGTGTGCCGTTAGAGCCCAATAATTCTTATAATTTTTCAGGAGCATAAACATGTTTAAGAACCTTTTTGCTAACCTGCAAAAAGTTGGTAAAGCTCTGATGCTACCAGTATCGGTGTTACCAGTTGCAGGTATTTTATTAGGTGTAGGTGCTGCCGACCTAAGCTTCATTCCAGAGATCGTATCGAACTTGATGGAACAAGCGGGTGGCTCAGTATTCGGTCAAATGGCACTACTGTTCGCAGTAGGTGTTGCACTTGGCTTTACTAACAACGACGGTGTAGCTGGTCTGGCTGCAATCGTTGGTTACGGCATCATGACAGCGACGCTTGGCGTAATGGCTGGCGTGATGGGCGTTGAAAAAATCGATACAGGTGTTCTTGGCGGTATCCTGGTAGGTGGTGTTGCTGCATGGGCATTCAACCGCTTCTTCAAGATCCAACTTCCAGAGTATCTAGGCTTCTTCGCTGGTAAGCGTGCTGTGCCAATCATCACTGGTTTCACAGCAATCGGTCTTGGTATCGTTCTGTCTGTAGTTTGGCCTCCAATCGGTGGTGCAATCGCATCATTCTCTGACTGGGCTGCTCACCAGAACCCACAAGTTGCATTCGGTATCTACGGTATCGTTGAGCGTTCACTAATCCCATTCGGTCTACACCACGTATGGAACGTACCATTCTTCTTCGAAGCAGGTACTTGTGTTAACGCTGCAGGCGAAACTCAAAACGGCGTACTTACTTGTTACCTAGTTGCTGATGAAGCATCTCGTGCTGCGGGCAACGGCTTCGGTCAGCTAGCGGGTGGTTACATGTTCAAGATGTTCGGTCTACCAGCTGCTGCTATCGCTATCGCTCACTCTGCTAAACCAGAGAACCGTGCGAAAGTAATGGGTATCATGGCTTCTGCTGCACTGACTTCATTCCTAACAGGTATCACTGAGCCAATCGAATTCTCATTCCTATTCGTTGCTCCTGTACTATACGGTATCCACGCTCTACTAGCTGGTTCTGCATACGTAGTTGCTAACACTCTAGGTTTTGTACACGGTACTTCATTCTCTCACGGTCTAATCGACTTCCTAGTTCTTTCTGGTAACTCTCAGAAGATGGGTCTGATGGTAGCTGTAGGTCTTGTTTACGCTGCAATCTACTACGTGGTATTCCGCGCAGTAATCAAAGCTATGGACCTTAAGACTCCTGGTCGTGAAGATGAGTCAGAAGACACAACTGTTGCGACAGGTTCTGACCTTGCAGGTGAACTAGTTGCTGCATTCGGTGGTAAAGCTAACATCACTGGTCTTGACGCGTGTATCACTCGTCTACGTGTTGCAGTAGCTGATACTGAAGCTGTTAACCAGGACAAACTAAAACAACTAGGCGCTGCAGGTGTTGTAGTTGTAGCAGGTGGTGTTCAGGCTATCTTCGGTACTAAGTCTGACAACCTGAAGACTGAAATGGATGAGTGGATTCGTAACCACGGTTAATCCATCCCCATACTGAATAAAAGGAGGCATTAGCCTCCTTTTTTATTTTACGGACTATCATCACACCACCTCGACTACCGACTCGTTCAACGCCTTGCATAAACTCCGCTGCTTACGTTGCTTTTTTAGCCTTTACCTTGCCGCTAGCTGTCTTCAGCCTTACCTTGTTCTGACATCCGATTCCTACATATCTGGATAATTGTACGCTGTTTTATTTATGTGGATAGGAATCACCCAGTATGAAAAAATTCTTTTCTCCTGTCGCGGCTGGCATATTAATCGCGAGTGCCAGTTTTACTGCGTTGGCAGAGGACTCGAATGCGACCGACCTGTCTGTAGGTATGGCATGGGACCAAGATCTGAGTGCAGTCGTAGAGCTAGACAACCAATACCGATTTACGATTGGTAATGAGGGTGGGGCGTTTGACTACATCGTTAAACGTGGTCAGTTTGATAGTAATACCCCAGTTTCCTGGTACGTGGGTGTTGGCGGCTGGAGTGAATGGGACCATAAGGAATTTGGTGCTCGAGTACCAATCGGCCTGAATTGGAGTCTGAGTAAAGGCTGGGATATGTATGGTCAGATTCAACCAGAACTTAACCTTTATACAGGTCCAGAACTGCAAATTGGTGGTGCACTGGGTATCAAGTATACATTCTAATTGTGATGCTCCATATAGCGCGAGTAAGAGCTAAACTGTTTGGCTCCTTACTCGCTTGTTCTCATCTTTAGTAGAATCAGAACTTCCAGACAATACCTATATTCGCCCCAAACTGATTCATCCAGTCGGTATCGAATCGAATTACACATGAGTCGCTACTGTTATTTGTGAACTGACAGATCCCCGTCGTGTCGTTATCCACAACGGTGCCGAGCCATCTAAGTTGCGTATTGACCGCAACAGAGTCGGTCATTTGATATTCAAAGCCTGCAAAGATACTGGCCGAGAATCCTATCTCATCTTTTACCCAATCTGCGTCGATATATGAGGCGCCAAGGCCGATACCCAGATAACTCGATATCTTCTCTTGTACAGGGTAGTAAACGCTGCTTTGCAGGTGGAGGTAATGAATTGATGATTCGAGATTAGTGTTCTCAACCTCGCTATTTTGCTGACTATAAAACAGACCAATCCGCCCGTTATCAATATCGCTTTCAACGGACAGAGCAAAACTTGCAGCACCTTCTAAATCGAGTTTATTTTGATCCTGATCTTCAACACTGCCTCCCAATGTATAACCCAGCCAGGGCGAAATATGAATCTCTGCAAATGTCGTCGGGCTTGCCAAAAGTAGCAATATCGGCATGGTTCGAGTCAGTCTCATTGTTGACCTCTTTTACTGTCGTTAGAGAGTTAATTGTGACGCTAACGTCATAATTCCGCACAAAAAATACGTATTAATTGAAGATAGCTCACAGTGATGTTATTACTTTGTTACACAATAAAGGAGGTGTCTATGCAACACGATCTGAAATTTGCCCTACTAGTCACAGCGGCAGTCTTTGCTGTTATTCTCGGATTTGGCATTACTGCTGTAATGACAGCCTAGCTGATTCGATGAAAAACTGCGGTGTTATTACCAACGCTGCTGTACAACTCGATATAGAAAGACTCAAGAAGTACACTGGCGGTAAAAATGCTTTGGTTGCTCAAGGGGGCGGCCAAAGGGGAATTTTTACCTCTGGTGTGCTTGATGCATTTCTCCTTTCTAACTTTGACCCTTTCCACTCTTTCTACGGAACCTCGGCAGGAGCACTAAACCTGTGCGCTTTTCTCTGTCGCCAGCGAGGTATTGGTCGATCTTTTATTGTTGATTTAACCACTGATTCTGAGTTCTTCCATCTGTTTAGCTACATTCGTCGTAAGCAGTACCTTGGTTTAGACTGGGCATTGGAGAAGATTTGCGATTATCCTTATCAGTTGGATATAGATCTGGGACGAAAAGTGTTAGGCCAACGACTCGCCTATGCGGCGGTCACGGACACTGAGCGCTTGTTTGATCACTATCTGCCGATGTTGCAGGAAGACTGGAAAAAGGTGTTGATTGCGACGTGCGCCATTCCTCGTCTTTATCATCAACCAGTGCAGTTTCCCCAAGCGGAGTATGTTGATGGTGGCGTTTCTGCGTCTATACCGGTTCAGGAGGCGTGGCGCAGAGAAGCGCGCTGTATCGTGGTGATTCGTACCGAAGGTGACGACTTAGCGAATGACACTCCCACGGAAGTACCTGCATTGGAGAATGAATGGTTCCGTGATTCATTCAACCTGATTCAAGGTCATTTGCAAGCCAAGCTCGGGCGCTGGAAGCAAGACTGGAACGTATTCTTTGCTGAGCAGGCAGAGCGGGCTAAGAAGGAGAAGCTCGAACATAAGCATCTGGAATCGCTTAATGGCGGACGTTGGCTGTTTGGTGCCGACGATGTATATCGTTTGAGTCATCTGTTAGGTGACAAGTTTGATTCAGGTTTGGCGGACATGTTGATGGTTCACTATCAAACCTATTCTTTGACCCAGGACTTTTTGCACTCTCCACCAGATGACTGTTTTATCCTGCAAATCCGGCCTGAACAGCCTCTTAAATCGAGTTCGTTAATGAGTGAGCGCGAGGATTTGCTGCATGATTATCAGCTTGGTCTGGACGCTGGGTTCCGTTTTGTCGATACCTTCGCGCAATTTAGCAAAAACATCGCCTTTGTATGTAAATAAGGGAGCTCTTTGGCTCCCTTATTGGTTATCGTGAGTCGATTGCATCAGGCTGCGAGTATTCGCATACAGTTGGTTGAGCCCACCACATCCATCACGTCACCCTGAGTGATAATGACTAAATCCCCATCGTCGAGTAACCCTCGTTGTTTCAGAGTTGCAACAGCCGCTTCTGCAGTTTCTAAGCCTGTGTCAGATTTATCATCGAAGTAGACTGGGAAAACGCCACGATATAGGGCTGAGAGGTTCAGGGTGCTCTCGTTACGTGAAAGAGCGAAGATGGGTAAGCCTGAACTCAAACGAGACATCATAAGCGCTGTACGACCCGATTCGGTCAGGGTAACAATACCTTTGATACCGCGCATATGGTTAGCGGCGAACATCGTCGACATCGCAATGGTCTCTTCTCCGGTCTCAAACACGGATTCCATGCGATAACTAGAGCGGTTGACGGCAGACATCTTCTCCGCACCGAGACAGACTTCAGCCATAGAACGAACTGTCTCGAGAGGGTATTTACCCGCTGCGGTCTCACCGGACAACATCACCGCATCAGTACCATCAAGTACCGCGTTGGCTACGTCCATTACCTCTGCACGAGTTGGCATCGGGTTTTCCATCATAGATTCCATCATCTGGGTTGCAGTGATCACGGTACGGTTAAGGGCGCGAGCACGGCGAATCAGTTGCTTCTGCACACCAATAAGTTCCGGGTCTCCAATCTCTACCCCCAGATCACCACGGGCGACCATTACAGCGTCAGAAGCAAGAATAATGTCATCAATGTTGGCTTCACTCTCTACAGTTTCGGCACGTTCGACTTTAGCCACCAGGCGAGTCTGCAGACCTGCATCTGTCGCCAGTCTGCGGGCATATTTCATATCCTCACCGTTGCGAGGGAAGGAGACGGCAAGGTAGTCGACATCAATCTCGGCAGCCAGTTTGATATCGTTTTTATCTTTCTCTGTTAAGGCTTCAGCAGAAAGGCCACCGCCTTTCTTGTTGATCCCTTTGTTGTTAGACAGAGCTCCACCAATGATGACCTTGGTCCGTACCTGAGTACCACTTACCCCAATGACCTGAAGTTGAACTCGACCATCATCAAGCAACAGAATGTCACCAGTCGAGACGTCATTCGGGAGTTCTTTATAATCGAGGCCCACCGCATCTTTGTTGCCTTCGCCAGGTTCAAGCGCGCTGTCGAGAGTGAAAACGTCACCAATTGCGAGCTGAACTTTACCTTCTTTGAAAGTGGATACGCGAATCTTTGGTCCTTGAAGGTCGCCCAGAATGGCAACATGAGTGCCCAATTTGGCCGCGATGTTGCGTACACGTGTTGCACGTTCACGATGATCATCTGCGGTTCCGTGTGAGAAGTTCATTCGTACTACATTGACCCCAGCTTCTAGAATTGCTTCAAGCATTCCGGGTTTATCGGTAGAAGGTCCAAGAGTAGAGACAATTTTTGTTCTTCTTTGGATTGCAGTCATTCGGATCTCCTTGGTTTGACTTGCCGCATGTTAGGTAAGGTGCGGCACCTATGTTTCTGTTTCCATTCGTACATACATCAGGTTAGCTATAAGTATATACCTGCGCAGAATCTGTGCTGATAAATCACATTACAATTAGATGTTGGTCTGTGAAAAGGTAAAGAAAGAGATATTTATTAATGCAAAAAAATGGCAATCGAATTGTGATAAATCCTTCGCTATTTGATTAGGAACACAAAGAATCATGTTTATACGTGACACTTGTCACGGCAATCTATCAAAGCCCTTCACAATTACTTCGCAAAGTAAAAAAATTATCAGGTTGTTGATATTCGGAGCACTCTATGTACATGGCTCAACCAGGCCATATTGATCATATCAAGCAGGTCAATGCTGGCCGTGTATATAAACTCATTGATCAAAAAGGTCCTATTTCGCGGATTGACCTCTCCAAACAGAGTGAACTTGCACCGGCAAGTATTACCAAAATTACTCGAGAGCTCATCGAAGCACATCTTATTCATGAAACAACGGTTCAGGAAGCGACCAGTCGTGGTCGTCCAGCCGTTGGTTTACAAGTCAACAATGAAGGTTGGCAGTTTTTATCTATGCGTTTGGGGCGGGGCTATCTGACGATTGCTCTGCATGAACTGGGTGGCGATGTCCTCATAGACACCAAGATTGATATTCATGAAGTCGATCAGGATGATGTTCTTGCTCGCCTGCTGCATGAAATTGATGAGTTCTTTCAAACCTATTCAGAGCAGTTGGATCGTGTCACCAGTATCGCGATTACGCTTCCTGGTCTGGTGAACTCGGAGCAGGGTGTGGTGCTGCAGATGCCGCATTACAATGTAGAGAACCTGCCACTTGGTCCAGAGATCTACAAAGCGACTGGTCTGCCTGTTTTCATTGCCAATGATACCCGAGCTTGGGCGTTGGCTGAGAAACTGTTTGGTCACTCGCAAGAGAACGAAAACTCGGTTCTTATTTCTATTCACCATGGCTTAGGCGCAGGTATTGTCCTTGATGGGCGAGTTCTGCAAGGTCGCCATGGCAATATTGGTGAGTTAGGCCATATTCAAATTGACCCTAATGGTAAGCAGTGTCACTGCGGTAACCGAGGTTGTCTGGAAACCGTTGCCAGCTCGCAAGCGATTCGAAACGAAGTGACAGAGCGTATCGCTCAGGGTGAAGCGTCATCACTGGCTGAAATTGAAGAAATCTCTGTTGAAGACATTTGTGAAGCGGCAGAAAATGGTGACCCATTAGCGGTTGATGTGATTGAAAAGCTTGGTCGTTACCTCGGCTCTGCGATTGCTATTGTGATTAACCTGTTTAACCCTGAGAAAGTGCTGATTGGTGGTGTCATTAACCAAGCCAAAGAGGTGCTATACCCTGCAATTCAAACTTGTATTGAAGAACAAAGCCTGCCGGTTTATCACCAGGATCTTGAGTTAGTAGAGTCACGTTTTTACAAGCAAGCCACTATGCCCGGAGCAGCGTTAATCAAACAAGCCTTATATGATGGTCTTTTGTTGATGAAGGTCATAGAGGGATAGCGTTTTCTGAGCTTTAGCTCCTTTATCTTTCTAGTAAACCCATATAATCTTGAATGATATATGGGTTTATTTTTTATGGTGGTCTTTCTATAGACTACTTTTGTTATATATACATCGGTTGAGAAGTAGTATGTCTGGAGTTTTAAATACCGTCGATCAGCGAACTAACCTAGTTGGTGAAAACCGATTGGAATTACTGTTGTTTAGTTTAAACAGCAGACAGGTTTTCGCTATTAACGTATTCAAAGTACGTGAAGTGATTAAGGTTCCGCCATTGACCAAAATGCCAGGTTCTCATCACCACATTACTGGTGTTGCTTCTCTGCGAGGTACATCTGTTCCTGTGATTGATTTACGAGGTGCGATTGGATTCCCGCCATCTCGTCTCGAAGACCAAGAAGAAAACCTCATCATCACCGAATATAACCGAACCATTCAGGGTTTCTTGGTTGGTCAGGTACGTAACATCGTTAACACTGCATGGACTGAAATCCAGCCACCACCTAAAACGGCTGGCCGAGCTAACTACCTAACCGCCATTACTCATGTTAAAGATGGCGACAATCTGGAAATTGTCGAAATCATTGATGTTGAGAAAGTACTGGCTGAAATTATTGATTACGATATCTCTATTTCTGAGGGAGTTCTTGATCAAGACCTTAGTACTGAAATGGTTGGACGTAACGTTCTGATTGTTGATGACTCTTCTACTGCACGCGCTCAGGTGCGCGGTACGTTGTCTCAGCTAGGCCTTAACATCATCGAGTGTCGAGATGGCCTCGAAGCGCTGACCTTACTTAAGTCTTGGTGTGATGAAGGTAAGAACGTGGTCGAAGATCTGCTATTGATGATCACCGACGCGGAAATGCCAGAGATGGATGGCTACAAACTGACTCACGAAGTGCGCACCGATCCGCGTATGAAAGACTTATACGTCACTCTCAACACCTCGCTCAGTGGCAGCTTTAATGATGCGATGGTGAAAAAGGTTGGTTGTGATCGTTTCATCTCTAAATTCCAGCCGGACCTGCTGGTGGAAGTTGCTCAGGATCGTCTGCGAGACGTATTGAATAAATAAACAGTTACATATCGGTGCTGAATATTGGTTGCTTAAATGCTACACTTATCGGGTTATTTTGTTACGCGAAATAGCGCCACACTATAAGTACAGCTTTTCACTGAAGGTAAAGGTAGTTCCTATTCATGATATGGTTTACGTCTAAAGTTGTGATGACTTTATGTATGTTGCTATATAGGGAATATAAGAAAAGAAGTATGGAAGCTGAGGACAGGTAATCACTTGTCAGCACAATGATATCAAAGAGGGAGCTTAGCTCCCTTTTTCTTTGCATGCCATCTCAAGGTTAATGAAAGTCTCTCGATTTACTGTTTAATCCATCTAGCTGAGCGGTCATATCAATTAACCGACCAGCAATAACATGGTGTACTTCACCCTCTCTCTCTAAAATCCCTTTTACCTGCAGAATTTTGGCGGTCAGATAGGCGCTTTTCTGTGCCCGAGCCGTTGCCTTCCAGACCACGACATTGATGTTTCCAGTGTCGTCTTCAAGGGTGAAAAAGGTCACGCCTGCAGCGGTGCCCGGGGATTGTTTGCCTGTCACCACACCCGTTACTGTAACCAGAGACTGGTGAGGCTTAGTCGCCAAATCTCGCATGCGGGTAAAACGGCCGAGCACTCCAGCTTCGTCAAGTAACGTAATAGGATGCTTAGCAAGTGAGAGCCCTGTCGCTGCATAGTCTTCGACAAGTGTCTGAGTCTCTGATGGGGTGCCGACTACCGGGATGTCAGACTCCTCCGCTTGCTGGAACAGAGGAAGATCAGATAGCGAGTCCATCATTGCCCAGCGAGTTTGATAGCGGTTATTACTCAGGCTGTGCATTGCATTTGCCGAGGCCAGAAGCTCAACATCACGCTGGTTGAGACCTATGTGTTTAAGCTGGGCGCTATGGCTAAAGCCAGTTTTTGCTCTGGCGTGAATCAATTGCCGGGCGCTATGAGCACTGAAGCCTTTTATTTGCCTTAGTCCGAGTCTTATCGCCAGTTTGCCATTGTTGACAATGACCTGATGATCGTAGAGAGAGGCATTGACGCAAATTGGCAAAATATCAACTCCATGGCGACGAGCATCCTGAACTAGTTGCGAGGCGCTGTAGAAGCCCATTGGTAAACTATTGAGCAGGGAGGTATAGAAAGCCTCCGGGTAATAGTGCTTAAGCCATGCAGAGCAGTAGGCGAGGACTGCGAAAGAGGCTGAATGGCTTTCAGGAAAACCATATTCACCAAAGCCGAGAATCTGGGCGAAAATCCGTTCCGCAAACTCAAGTTGGTAGCCTCTGGCCAGCATGCCTTCAATCAGCTTGGTTTTGAATTTGACCAGATCGCCATTCTTTTTCCAGGCTGCCATAGCACGACGAAGTTTATCAGCCTCACCGCCACTGAAGCCCGCCGCAACCATTGCGATCTTGATGACTTGTTCCTGAAAGATAGGTACGCCAAGGGTTCGCTCAAGAACGCTACGCACTTCTTGCGATGGGTATTCGACAGTTTCTTCTCCGTTGCGTCGTTTTAGATAGGGATGAACCATATCCCCCTGAATTGGTCCGGGACGAACAATCGCAATCTGGATGACTAAGTCATAGTAACAAGCAGGTTTTAAACGTGGCAGCATGCTCATCTGTGCGCGAGACTCTATTTGGAACACACCAACCGTATCCGCTTTCTGAATCATACGGTAGACATTGCTATCGTCCTGTCGCCGCGTAATTTCTGCGATTGACAGTGTTCGCTGATGGATACGTTCAATCAGGTCAAAGCATTTACGAATTGCTGTCAGCATCCCAAGAGCCAATACGTCTACTTTCAACAGCTTAAGTGACTCTAAATCGTCTTTATCCCACTGAATAACGGTTCTGTCATCCATCGACGCGTTTTCCACTGGCACCAATTCGTACAGAGGCCCGGCTGCAATAATAAAACCGCCCACATGTTGTGAGAGGTGACGTGGAAAACCAAGAATGTCATTCACCAAGGTGATGAACTGTTCACCTTTTAACGAATCTGGTTGTAATCCGAGCTCGACAATTTGCGCCTGCCACCCCTGAGCACGATCACGACGATTGATATTTTTGATGAAGTAATCAAGCTGGCTCTCTTCAATGCCCAGAGCCTTGCCAACATCACGTACCGCACTTTTGAAGCGATAGGAGATGACAGTAGCGGCTAAGGCCGCTCGCTCACGACCATACTTTTGATAGATATACTGAATGACTTCTTCACGTCTTTCATGCTCAAAATCGACATCAATATCCGGCGGCTCATCTCGCTCTCGGCTAATAAAACGCTCGAACAACACAGATATCTGCCTTGGGTCGACAGAGGTAATCTCTAAGCAGTAACAGACTACTGAGTTGGCTGCCGAGCCGCGTCCCTGATAGAGAATACGGTTACGTTTAGCGAACATGACGATGTCATGAATAGTCAAAAAATAGAATGGATAATTGAGCTCGTCGATTAAGGCGAGTTCTTTGTCGATGGTGGCTGCGATATCACTCGGGACGCCTTCAGGAAAACGCAGTTTTTTGCCATATTCAACTAACGCAATCAGGTAGCTCATGGGGGTATGCCCATCAGGGACCAACTCACTTGGGTATTCGTATTTCAGCTCTTCCAGGCTGAAGGTGCATCGCTTGGCTATTGCGACACTCTCTTGCAACCACTCAGATTTAAACAATTTAGCCAGCTTCTCCTGACTGCGCAGTGTTCGCTCTGTATTAGTCAGTCGCTGTTCACCTAACTGGTTAACGCTACAGCCATGCTTTATTGCCGTCAGAGTATGCTGCAGTGGTAAACGAGTAGCAGTATGCATTAACACGCCACCACAGGCTGTAATGGGTAACTGGTTGTTGGTCGCAAGCTGCTGGCAATGCTCAAGGTACTGTTTATCGTCCGAGCTTAGGTGACGCTGAACAGCGATCCAAAGGCGGTGACGATGGTGCTGAGTCAACCAGTGTCCCCATTTACTATCGCTGGGTTTGTTGCAGGGTAGCCACAGGATCAAGCAACGTTTAGCTGACATCAGATCCCACTCGGATAACTGATAACTGCCTTTTTCTGAACGTCTTCTGGAATTAGTGATGATCCGGCATAGCTCGGCATAGGCTTCTCTGTCCGGACACAAAAGTACAACCTGACACTCATCATTAAGCCAGAACATACTGCCGATGATCAGTTCGATGTTGAGATCATGTTGCTGACTGGCGCTATAGGCCCGGACGACTCCGGCGACTGAACATTCATCGGTAATCGCCAGCGAATGGTAGCGAAGAAAATCGGCCTGTAAGATCAACTCTTCGGCATGGGAAGCGCCACTGAGAAAAGAGAAATTACTCTGACAGAACAGTTCTGCGTAAGCCATACAATCCCCCGTTAACTAAACATACCGTGGACGAACCACTGGAGATCTTGGTTGCGAAATACCCATAGCCAGCGCCCCGTAGCACTACGGGCAACGAAATAGTCACGAGTCATATCATCACCATCCCACCAACCAGTGACCAGACGTTCCGGGCCTTGAATAATGGAGACATGGTCCGTTAATGGCTGAGGAGCTGGCAGCAATAAGCTCGGGCGTAACCGATGGCTAATTAGGCGATCAGGGATCGGCAGGGCCGGGTCGCAAAGGAGAGTCGCTTTCTCAGGCCGGGGGTCATGACTGTGAGCGACTTTACGTACTTGTTCATTGCCAAGCTTAGCTTGCAGCAAACCAATTAACTCGAGTTCAGTCTGCTCGCCCTGGACACCGTTAAACAGATCAGCGCTGGTGGATTCAAGCTCTCCGGCTCGAATCAAGCGTAATGTTAACCCCTGTACCGGAGCATTCAGCTTAAGGGACTCCATGGTCAGGCGACACAGAGTTAGCCAGCGAGTTGTCAGGTAGTCGCCACCGGCTGAATAAAAGCGTACCGAGCCATCTTCTTTATCTCGTTGATGTAAAGCCAATTCCAGCTCATAGCCGACTTGATTGCGCAGGGTAAGAAAGCACTCAAGCTTATCGAGTAGCTTGGTCAGAGGTCTCTCTAGCCACTGGATATTTTCAATATCAAACAGCAGTTCCTGATAAGTCTCGAATTGTTCTGGCGGGTGATAGAACTCAACCGGATGCTTAAACTGACCCATGAGGCGCCCGATGTAATTGACCAGATCGATATCAAAACGGCGCGCCACTTCTTGCATCGGCAAGGCGAGGAGTTGTTCAAGAGTCGTAATGCCAACTCTTTGTAGTTTTTCAACTTGCTTGCTCTCTAACTCAGTCGCGAACAGAGGAAAAGGAGCGATCGCTTTGAGAAGTTGGTCTCTATCTAGTGTAAGCTGCGCACTACCGGATTTAGCCAGCAGCATTGCTGAAAATGGTGAGAAGCCGACGGAATAGAGGTAGTTCAGTTGTAACTTATCGAGATGGTGAGAAACTCGCTGCCAATAGGCGCTAAGCCCGCCGTAAAGTGACAGCATATCGGTGACTTTCAGCAGAACACCTTGCGGCGGAAATAAGCAGATATCAGAAGTGACCATATAAAGCCACTGAGCAATATTGAGCAACGTCTGCTGTTCGACCTCAGGGTCGTAAGGGTGGACTTGTAGCTGGTGACATAAAGCACTCGCGCTACCTAGCCCCATGCCTGTTTCAATCCCTTCTTCACGCGCTGCTAAATTACACTGAATTACTTTAAAGTGGCCCGACTCGACAATGGCCAGTGGCAAAGAGGTTTGCTCGGCGAACAGGGCGTCAAGCTGTAAGGTAGGAAAGTGAAGGTAGATCCAGCTCTGCATAGTTAACCTTGCTGACGAATTGGGAATGGGATAACCACAGGTGCCTTGGGCTGTAGAGTTAAACTTGGCCAGTTGGCGCTCATATCGATGACAAAACTGCCCTGAGGCCAGCCACCTTTGCGTTTGGTAATCGTCACTTCGATCCCCATAGGGTGGGGAAGCAGGGTCATACTTAAGCTGACAGGCAGAGAAAACAGGCTTTTGGGGGCTGTTTTGAACAGAAAGTGCAGGCAGTTGCCCCGTTCACTCGCGACTTGTAATCGTCTGGCCTGATGAACTTCCAGTTCAGGGTGCCAGAGCAGAACGTTACTGCATGCACCGCTACGTAAACACTGCTCAGCAGCCCACAAGGCCTGATGTTCATTGTTAGGTGAAATCATCAGAACTTTGTTGGTATCTAAACCAAAATGATGGAGCTGTTCAGCACATAGGTAACCGGGGGGATGAATAAATACCGACAAGCGTTGTTGGCTGGTGTTTTTCAGGTGCGGCAATAACAGGCGTAGTTCACCAATGCTGGTCTCGCCTTGTAATTCAACTACACCGTGTTTTGGAAAGCCCCCTTCGAGCTTTTGATCCAAAAGATCATAGCCGGTTGAGTAGTAGTCCTGACTCTCAGATGTCTGGGCTCCTGACCAAAGCCACTGTTTTTGCTTAAGATGCTCGATTAATTCATACATAATAATTTACCTGTATATATATACAGTATAATTTATTGTCTATGAACGGCAAGAGGGTGGTGGTTCAAATGGATAAAAAAACGCCTTGTGTTTTGTAGGTAATAGCACAAGGCGTTGATTTCTATTTCAAAAATAATCTAATTTATGATGACTACTTTGGCTGAGCGTCGATACATTCGCCGTTGACTGATTTACTTTCAGGTGACATCAGATAGAGGTATAACGGCATAATATCCAGTGGTGTTTTAAGTAGTTCTGCATCTTCTGCCGGGTAAGCTTTAGCACGCATTGCTGTGCGAGTGCCACCTGGATTGATCGCATTGACACGAATGTTGGTATCACTTAGTTCATCAGCAAGGATCTGCATCATACCTTCAGTGGCAAACTTCGACATTGCGTAAGTGCCCCAGAATGCACGACCACTGTGACCTACCGTTGAAGAGGTGAAAATAATGCGCGCGTCTTCTGATTTGTGCAGTAATGGCAGTACAGCCTGAGTCATCAGGAACTGAGCTTTAACATTGACCTGCATGATGTCGTCGTAAGTGTCTTCACCAATTTGATCAAATGGGCTAATGACACCCAGTAAGCTAGCATTATGCAAAACACCATCTAAGCGTCCAAACTGACCTTCAATGGTATCAACCATATCGAGGTAATTTTGTTTAGTCGCACCTTTCATATCTAGCGGGATAATCGCTGGTTGAGGGTAACCAGCCGCTTCGATTTCGTCGTAAGTCTGCTCCAGTTTTTTCACTGTACGACCAAGTAAAATCACAGTAGCGCCGTGCTCTGCATAAGAGAGGGCGGCTTGCTTACCGATGCCAGCACCAGCGCCAGTCACCAGAATGACTTTACCTTTCAGGGCATCTGAAGAAACAGCATATTCCACGATGTGTATCCTTTTGTAATGTTCTGCTTTATGAATCCATAACTTGGTGGTTACAATACACTAATTCGCACATTAGGGGATATCACATTGGAATTTTTGTTGGACTACGGCCTGTTTTTGGCCAAGATTGTGACTGTTGTAGTCGCAGTGATTGCGATATTGGTTATTGCTAAAGCAGTGGGCGGAAAAAGCGGTGCTGCTAAGGGCGAACTTGAAATTACTAACCTAACTGAACAGCATAAAAATACCGTTGAACAGCTAGAACATCACCTCCATGATGACGCATTTATCAAGGCACGTGATAAAGCTGAGAAGAAGCAAGAAAAAGAGCAGAATAAAGCACGCGAAAAAGAGATTAAGAAAGCGTCAAAAGAGGGCGAGCTAGATAGCAAACGTGAACCTCATCTGTTCGTTCTGGACTTTAAAGGCAGTATTGATGCTAAAGAGGTGGCTTCACTTCGTGAGGAAGTCACAGCGATTCTGGCGGTAGCCCGTGAAGGCGATGAAGTATTACTTCGACTAGAGTCAGGTGGTGGTATGGTACATGGATACGGCCTGGCTTCATCTCAACTGGATCGTATTAAGGCAGCCAACTTACCTTTGACTATCGCTGTTGATAAAGTGGCAGCAAGCGGTGGCTACATGATGGCATGTATTGCCGATAAGATTGTATCTGCCCCTTTTGCTATCGTTGGTTCAATTGGTGTTATCGCCCAGTTACCTAACTTCAACAAAGTACTGAAGAAGTACGATATTGAGTATGAGCAGCTGACTGCCGGTGAATACAAACGTACCTTAACAATGTTTGGTGAAAACACAGACAAAGCTCGTGATAAGTTCAAGCAAGAGCTAGAAGAGACACACGGTCTGTTTAAAGATTTTATTCGTGAACGTCGTCCTGAGTTAGAACTGGATAAAGTGGCTACTGGTGAGCACTGGTTTGGTACACAAGCTCATAAACTTGGTTTGGTTGATGAGATTAAAACGTCAGACGACATCGTGGTTGAAGCGTGCAAGGACAAAACTGTGCTGGCCATTCACTACGTTGAGAAGAAGAAGTTAACTTCTAAGCTTGCTGGCCTTGCTGGAGAAGCGGCTGATAATGTTCTAATGAAATTGATTGACCGCGGCCAGCGCCCAATCGTCTAGATTATTTATCACAGATAGAATGAAAGCGCCTATCGCAAGATGGCGCTTTTTTGTACCTATCTCCTTAGCGGGACACACACCATAAGTGTTCTGTTAGAAGGACAGGCAGCATAAGTTTTTCACTTACTCTCTTTTTCTTATCGGGACAGACACCCTAAAGGATGAAATAGGGAATAACCGTAAATACCCTACGCAGCAGGGTAACCATTTATAATGTTGCTTATAGGGTATATACTTACCCTATGTCGGATTTTACAAGAAGTCCTAGGTACACTGGATGTCAATTAAAAAACAAGAAGCGCCACACGATATGCAAATAGGCGCTCGATTTGAAACAAAGAAACATGGCTATGTAACAGTTATTGAATACTACAATACACACACCGTTATTGTTGCGTTTGAAAATACCGGAAATATTCGTTCAATTACTGCAGCTAAACTTCGTAGCGGTCAAGTTTCTGATCGTTCTGTTCCACCACAATCTTCTATGGTTGGTGAAAAAGTAGAGTCAGTTAAGCATGGCATTTTAACTATCATACAAGTTGAATCTGAAAACATTGTTGTTCTTGAGAATGAACTTGGTGAAGAGATTCGTATGTTACTTCCTGCTGTTCAGAAATTACGTGATCGAGTAGAGGAAGAAGCTGAAATATCTAAACCTGAAATGCCTACCTCTTTAAGCGCTCTGACTAAGAGAAATAAAAAGACGAAAGACGTTAATAGTCTGCTAAAGAAAATGCTTACAGATTACGGAAAATAGTCAAAGCTGTTATTTGACAGTATTCATATTACCAAACCAATCATTATCTATATCTAATAAAAATCCTGTTTAGAATATACTTTTCGCTACTACTCCTTTGGGGGTGTTAGTGACTAGAAATTAGTTTAAAACTTCATTTAACGAGATCTGCATCACAAGGTCATTTTGGTTTTGTGATGATGATCTATTCTGTTTTTGGTTTGTTTGGATATGATTCATCTCAACAAATAAAACGAAAGAGAAATAGTCTTTCGACTAAAACCCTACGAGATGAATATTATGAAAAAGATTATGGTTGTATGTGGAAATGGCCTTGGTACATCACTAATGATGGAGATGGCAGTTAAAGAAGTCGCAAAAAAAATTGGCCTTGAAGCAGAAGTCGATCACGAAGATTTATCATCAGCAGCATCTAGCAGTGCAGATATTTGGGTGGCAGCAACAGATGTAGCGAACCAATTAGCAGATGCAGGTAAAACAAACATTGTTAGTCTGGCTAATATCTTTGATAAAGGTTCAATTGAAGAGCAATTAAAAAACTTCATGTAAGGTATTTAAATTATGGCAAACTTCTTTGAGTTCATGCTCGGCTTATTAAAAGAGCCAGCAATCATGGTCGGGCTAATAGCATTTGTCGGCCTTATAGCACAAAAATCTGATGTTTCTACAATTTTAAAAGGCACTATTAAAACCGTAATGGGGTTCCTCATTTTAGGTTTTGGCGCCGGTGCTCTTGTTGGTGCACTAAATCACTTTTCAACAGTATTTACTGAAGCATTTGGTGTAAGTGGTGTTATTCCAAATAACGAAGCAATCGTAGCATTAGCACAAGAAGCGTTTGGCTACGAAATGGCTCTTATTATGTTCTTTGCCTTTGTAGTGAATATTCTATTAGCGCGTTTTACTCCGTTAAAATATATCTTCCTAACGGGTCACCACACAATGTTTATGTCGATGCTAGTTGCTGTAATTCTGTCTACAGCGGGTATCAAAGGCACAATGCTAGTGGCAATGGGTTCAGTCATTGTTGGTTCATTGATGGTCATCATGCCAGCGCTTGCTCAGAAATATACTGAGAAAGTAATGGGTACCGATCAACTGGCAATGGGGCACTTTTCTACCTTCTCTTACCTAGTGTCTGGTTATATTGGTAGCAAGTTTGGTGATACGTCAAAAACTACTGAAGATATCAATGTACCTAAGAGCCTGATGTTCTTACGTGATACTCCAGTCGCAGTGGCTACGACTATGGCAATCTTCTTTATGTTTGCGTCGATCATTGCTGGTGGTGATTTTGTCGAAACGGTTTCAGGTGGTCAAAACTGGGTAGTGTTTACCTTTATTCAATCACTCACTTTTGCAGGTGGTGTGTACATTGTACTGCAGGGTGTGAAGATGTTGATTGCAGAGATTGTTCCGGCATTTAAAGGTATCTCAGACAAGCTGGTACCAGGTGCGAAACCTGCTCTAGACTGTCCTATGGTATTCCCAGTAGCACCTAACGCAGTTCTTATCGGTTTCCTATCATCGTTTGCAGCAGGTCTTGTGGCGATGGGTATTCAGGGGATGTTCGACTGGACCATTATCGTAGCGGGTGTTGTACCTCACTTCTTCGTCGGTGGCGCTGCGGGTGTGTATGGTAACGCGACAGGTGGCCTACGTGGTGCGGTGCTAGGTTCATTTACGCAAGGTCTGTGTATCTCGTTCTTACCAATGTTACTGCTTCCTGTTCTTGGTGGCCTGGGTCTTGAAGCAACGACATTTGCTGACTTCGATTTCGGTGTTGTTGGTCTGATTCTGGGATGGTTAGTATCATGAGTATTTTGAATTTGATTGGCGATAACATTGTTATCTCAAACGAACAAAACCTAACTGTGGATGCTGCGTTGAGCCTAACTTGTTCAAAGCTTATCGAGCAGGGCAAGGTAGAGACAAGTTACCTAGAGGCGATTAAGACGAAACACAAAGAGATCGGCGCATACTATGTATTAGCTCCTAAAATAGCTATGCCACATGCTCGACCAGAGGATGGTGTTAATCAAGCCTCTCTGCAAATTACAGTATTTAAAAACGGTGTTGATTTAGAGTCAGAAGATAATGGTGACGTGTACTTCTCTGTAACTCTGGCTGCGCTAGATTCAGACAGTCATATTCAAACGATTGTCGCTCTGTCTGAACTGTTCCAGAATGACGAAGATATCGACGCCATCATTGCTGCTAAAGATGAGTCTGCTATCGCTGAGATTCTTAGCAAGTACTGATTTGATAATCCCCCTTCCTGAAAGTTTAAGCCCTCGCTAGTCACGGGGGCTTTTTTATTCAAACTGTTCTTTTTATGAGGACAGGCACTTTAAACACCCGCTTTCTTAGAAGGACACACACCATAAAGGATGAAAATGGTATGAGTTGTTGATACCTCGGTGGAAGGTTGAATCATTCCAGATTGCTGCGTATTAATGTCTTTCTTAACCTAAGTGG
>Ga0209272_10000552_pt1 | contig 29631 bp, 27 predicted proteins | sample tdDd002_FD_187125 | JGI IMG/M metagenome (GOLD analysis project Ga0209272, IMG submission 187125) | Marine sediment microbial communities from the Atlantic coast under amendment with organic carbon and nitrate - tdDd00.2 (SPAdes)... | ecosystem: Environmental > Aquatic > Marine > Coastal >... | reverse complement strand
ACCCATTGCAGGGATAAATGCAAAACCAAATATGAAAATAGGATCAAGAATCATATTGGCAAAAGCAGATACTGTCATAACCAACGATGGGGTCTTTGTATCTCCAAGTGCTCGAATCGCACTATTGCCGACCATTGGAATAACTATGAATATTGTTCCAACATACCAAATTTGCATGTAATCCTTGATATGAGGTATGAGTTCATCAGATGCTCCCATTAGTTTAAACAAAGGTTCGATCGTGAAGAAACCCGTTACAGCACAAATGAGTACTAGAGAAATCGCAAGGAGCAGCGAATCTACAGTATATCTTATGACCTTTTGATGATCGTTCTCTCCCACTGCTTTTGAAACGAGCGTTGAACTGGCAATCCCAATGCCCTGTGCGAGTGCACTTATAATAAGAACCACTGGAAATGTAAATGTCATCGCAGCAAGTTCTGTGGTGCCTAACATGCCCACGTAAAATGTATCAACCATGTTGAAAATCACAGTTCCAAGCATACCGAAAATCATCGGAAGTGTAAGTTTGGCAAGTAGGGCGGGAACATCCCCTTCTGTAAGTCTTATAGTTTTTTTCATATATTGACCTCTCAATCTAATAGGGTGCTATTGCAACTAATAGTAAAAAATAAACATCCATACTTGTGGATGAAGTAAATTGTGGACGAAATCCGAAATTGTTCTTTGTTGGTGTCTTTCGGATTTGTCTGCACTATATCATTATTTAATCTTTCTCTCTAATCTTTGCAACCGCATCAACAGCATTGTTCATCATGAGCTGTAATGACTCGAATGCCACTTCTTGTTGTGCTTTATCCATATTTGTAGTCAAAATCTTTGTGATATTTTGAAGTTTTCCCCTGAGTATAGGTATAAATTCTTGCCCCTTCTCCGTCAGGAATAGTTGATTAACGCGCTTGTCGTTTGGATCATGCAACCGATAAATATAGTCCTCTTCTTCTAACTTTTTAATAGCCTTGGCTGTGGTCGTCTTATCTATCTGAATCAATGCACTCAATTCTTTTTGAGAGATACCTTCATGCTCAGCAATTGTCCCAAGGAATGTATATTGACCAGACCCCAATCCATAGGGATTCAAGTCATGATTAATTATAATTTGAAGATGTCTGTATATACCTGTAACGTGCTTTCCAAAAGATCTTTGTGTCATAGCTGAGTGCCTCCTTTCAAAATAGGATGTTATCGCAACTAATATGTTATCACAATTAGAATGCTATTGCAACTATTCTTAAATTAAAAACCCCTGATTTATAACATCAGGAGCGCTATCATATGATTTAGATTTCAATTGAACTCAACATTTCATTAGTTGATTATTAGAGAGGGATCAAATTATACAGCCTTTAGAACACTTTTTCTGAGTTATAAGACGAGTCGTCTTTAAACATATGACCAGTAAAATCTTCTACCGAGTTCGCTGCATCAAGCGTTGTATCAATAAGCTTCCATTCGCCATTCACCAGAACTGTATTCCATGCATGATACGAAGTAATCTCATCACTATACCCCTTGTGCAGTTTCGTAGGTATACCTACACTTCTCAACATAGCTGCCGTTAACGATGCATAATCATAACAAATGCCAGTACCTAATTGAACGGTATGATCAATCTCAGGAACATAGCCAGCACCTATAGATGCTGCCTTGTCGTAGTCGTACTGAATAGATTCAGTAACAAACGCATGAATACGTTCTACTTTTTCCTGATCACTAGTCGCACCTTCTATTAGAGTTTGAGCCATTTGAATGGCTGTATCGTTTTGATTCCAATTAACATTATAAGCACTCGCTAAAAAGCGTGATTGTTCATCCAAATCTACTTTAATGGCCTCTTGTGCCTTCAAAGCAAAAGAATTGCCTTCAACGCGTTCATAAATACCAATGACATAACTCCCATCACCAAATGGCAATGAAAAGGATTGTCCAGTAGATGTTAATGGGTAAAACTGCTTACCGTCATCATGGACTACAGCAACACGAAGGTCTGAATCGCTGTCGATTTCATATGAAATCGTAACAACGGCGTGAGTCTCATCAACTGCTAAGAATTTTGAATCAGCAAATGCAGGAATCTGCACTGCTGAAATCAGTACCATGATTAAAATCATAGCCTTTATAGCGGTCTTTTTGATCATCACAATCTCTCCCTTGGCATCTGGCTATCTCAATAATTTGAGACCCTATAGTTTTGCGTCTCCACCTCACGATGGGTTTGCGATTAACTTGGGAAAGAAAAGTTATGAGTAAATAACTTTTCCTTCGATAACTGGCTACCATACCACTTTCATGGGTTAGGCCCTATAGCTTTGCGTACCCCCAGTTTCCTGAGACTTGCCTTTGTTCAGAATACATCAGTAACAGCTGATGGTAATCACGTTTTTGATTGCCCTCTCTATTTATGAATTATACCACAGCAATGAGCGGACTAAAAAAAGACCCTCATTGCGAGGATCTTTTAGAATTTAGTATAAAATATTATTTAACAGCAGCTAAGCCTCTCTGTACATTATAGATGCTTGTAAATCCAGCTTTAGCCAGTACTCTGCCTGCAAAGAAACTACGGCTTCCAGTTGCACAGATTAGAACCACAGGCTCATCTTCCTTTAGTTCCTTTATTCTTTGCTTTAAATCTTGCACAGGTATGTTTTTAAAACCTTTAACTTTACCTGACTTAAATTCCTGCGGTGTTCTCACGTCAATATATTGTCTTCTTACTGTTTTGTCTTTCATAAATTCATTGAGCGTATCGCCATCAATTTGTTGCACTTTTGCTCTTTTATTTAAACCTAACATATTATACACTCCTATTTGTTATCATTTGCACCCCCTCAGGTGGGGGTATGGTCAAATAATATCACATCTTCAATTTGATTTCAAGAGACGAAATCTATTGTTATATATAAATAATAAAGTCACACCAGATAGGTGTGACTTCGATTTTAATGCTTTTGCTTTCTATGATACTCTTCTCTAAGAATAGAATACACAAGTTGATCCAAGTAGAAATCTCCTCGTTTATAAGATTGACGAAGTTTACCATCTAATTTCATGCCCAGACTCTCATAGAGTTTAATTCCCACCTCATTGTCTGGATAGACATCCAACCAAAAACGGTTTGTATGTAGTGAGTCAAAACTGTACTTCATCATGCTTTGAAGAGTTTCCCTTCCATAGCCTATTCCCTTTTTTGAAATTGCAATACGGCGTAATTCAAAAACATCAGACTTGAGATCCACCACAGCAAGTATGAATCCGACTATGGAGTCATCCGACTTCTCCCTAATGGTAAGAAGCAAATAAGAGTCATCATTAATTTCATCCACGTGTTGTTCATAGGTTCCTTGCCAAACAAATCTTCGATTTTCCTTATGTTGTTCAAGATCCATTATAGTGTCAATATCCTGTTCCTTCGCCAAGCAAATGTTCAGTCTTTGGGATTCAAATAAGATGTCCATAGTTTTCCCCCTCATTTATCTGTACCAGTATGTATTTCTGAGCTTTTCTTTTACATACCCAAATATATAGTGATTTTCTCTGATTTAATCTTCTTCTAAATCAAGCAAAAACAGATCCTCGATTTTTTCTTCCATCAACTTGTGTGCGTCAATAAGTGCTTGATTGTATATCATGGGTCCAACCTCTTTTAATATGAAGTCCAGCAGCATCTCTCCACCCATATTTCCAAGCTTTTCATCTCGCTCGTTCTCAAAGAAAGTGTCCAAATCATATAATATTCGTTCTCTAATAGGTTCTGTTAGTTTTATTTTACTCATAATGTCCCCTTCTCATGATAAGTCTATATTCAATATGCAACAACTATACATCAAAATTGACATGATTATCAGGATTGATTTTTACGAGAATTTATGACTTCATAGCATCTTTAGAGCAACACAGGACTTGTTCTCAATATTGTTCATAAATAGGCCTACAAAAATAAAACTCCCTAATTACTTAGGGAGTTTTGTGCGCTTCAAATTCATTACAATTTAAATACCTCAATAGACTTAAGCAGCTCGCCAAGTTGGCTTCTATTGTTTGATATTTTAGAGCTGATTGATTTCAAATTTTCCGTTTGCTGTGTTGTAGAGGCGCTAATTTCTTCTGAACCCGCTGCAGTTTCTTCAGAAACACCTGAAATACTCTCAATCTCAATCAATACTTCTTGTTTAATTTCATTCACTTGTTTAAACTGTGAACCCAGATCTTCTACAAAAGTTGAAACATTGCCTATTGTAGTGTTAATCTCATTAAAAATAGTTTGAGTTTCATTAACTGAGCCATGTACTTTTTCTATGGCATCATTGGTTCCATTAATCGTATTGTTAGTGCTATTCACCAGATCAACAATTTCTGAAATGATCGCATTGATTTCATCAGATGATTTAGAAGATTGTTCCGCTAATTTACGAATTTCCTCAGCAACAACGGCAAAGCCTCTGCCCTGTTCTCCAGCACGAGCAGCCTCGATTGCCGCATTAAGTGCCAAAAGATTCGTCTGGTCTGCAATATTTTGAATCGTAACGATAATATCACTGATTGTCGATGATTTTTTAGCCAGCTCATCAACACTTTCATTTACAACCTTTGTTGCATGAACATTGTTCTCAAAGTTTTCTTTTAGAGTATTGAGCGAAGCTTCACTCTTATGACTGCTTTCTAAGACTTCTTTTGTGAGAGAAATTGTCTTTCCTAGTCCCTCAGAAGCTGTATCTATCTTTTCTGATAGCGTATTCATCGCTTGAACAGATTCACTGCTTGACTCAGCTTGAGAAGTTGCCCCCATAGCAATTTCTTCCACCGAATTCGAAATCTCAGTATTACTCATTGTCACATTATCAATGATCTCCTGCACTTCATCAGTTGATACTGTAATATCTTCTGATAACGCTTTCGTCTGTTTCAGAAGTAATTGTATATCTGCGAGCATTTTATTAAAACTCTCTGCCAACTGACCCAACTCATCGTTGGATTTTATATCCATCCGTACATTCAGATCTCCATCGCCTGCCAAGTTCATATTTGTAGTCAATATCGTAATTGGCTTAAATAGCTTCGTTGTGATAAAGAATATGATACCAGCTACTAAAAGTAAAGTGGCTAGTAACACAACTGCAATCGCTATTAATATGTTACGCATTGAATCCGAAAAATCTGATTCTGGGATTGTCGCAACTAGAGTCCAGTCATTAAATTTCTGGAAAGAAGCGTACACATTACTCCCTTTATAATCATAATTAAAGAAACCATTATCACTTTTAAGTAAAGGACTCAACACTGGAATCTCACTAATGTTCATCCCCACATTTTCGGGATTGTTATGATACAGCGTCGTTCCATCAGAATCAACTATGTATGCGTATCCACTCTTTCCAACCTTCAGACCTTCAATCAAGCTTTGAAGGCCAATGACTTCGCGTATTTCTTCTATGTAACGTGGTGACAAACCAACTTGAATGACACCTGGTTCATCCAATCTTGATACGCCTATGTATTGAAACAGTGTTTTATCCGTACCACGCTCAGAAGGCGCCTGAGCCAATCGTCCATTAGTCTTCCCAATTAACTCAACGAATGGTTTTGTCTGATCGGATGTGTTGAAGTCGAATCCAAAGAAACCTTCTATGTTTCCGTGTTGAAGCACTCCAGAGCCGTCCACAACATGAATTTCATCGACGCCGATGCTTTTTGCCAGAGATTGCATTGCGCTCGTCTCCAACATTTCAGGATTAGATTTCACCACCTCAGCAACAGATTGTGCCAAATCTAAATTTTTCTCATCAAGCGTTTGGAAGAATGTCTCCTCAACACCTCGTCTTGTTTTAACATTTTCACTAAGATTATCAAGTTGACTGTTCATTTGTGATTCAATTAAATCCATCACGAGAACATCTTCAATTTGATTGTAGATCACGAATCCCAGTGCAAGTATGGATACCATCAAAACACTAATAACCGGAATTAAAAGTTTGTTCTTTAGTTTCATTTATACCCCTCCAATAAAACAACCCATTTTCCCCTAACAACCTAAACTGCAACCCCATATATAGTACTTTAGTATTACATAAACATTTTACCTATTTTTAATTGTAAGTTCAATTTTATTATTTTCACTTCATATTTTGTAAATAAACTGAGCCATAATTCAACCTGAGTACAAATGTTTTTATAACGTTCAATCAATATGCCATTTTATGTATTCTAAATCTTTAGTAAACATAGTCTAAAAGTCACAAACAAAACTATTGTTTACTTTCAAATTTTCCCATAAAAAAATCCCCTCAATTGAGGAGATTCATTTTATAGCTTAAGATAATCACTTTCGAAGAGTCTCATACATCTTTATAAAACCCTGTAAATTCATTATGCTCTTTTCAATATCTTCCCGATACTCATCTAATCTCTGTAGACCTTTTTCAGTAATGCAGTAAACTTTCTTACGCGGACCTGATCCGCTGTCTTCCCAGCACGAAGTGACGTAAGCATCCTTTTCAAGATCTTTTAGAGTTCTGTAAATAATAGCCGTGTCCAAGCGGTTATTTGGTATCAGTTCATTGAGTCTATTTAGTATCCCAAGTCCATGGGATGATTCTTCTGCTATAGATAAGAGTATGAAAGCAGGTGCGTGCCGTCCACGTTTATGATTAGCCATAGGTTCCTCCTGTTTTTCGTTTCAACTTATCTTATCATTTCCTCCATGTTGCCTCAAGCCGACAGTGTTTCTGCACGATCTTCTATCATGGTTTTCGTCTCTAATGATAAGAACCGCTCCATCATAAACGAGCCGATTGAGTAAATCATTAGACTGCTGATAACATGAAGTAATGTGAAACGTCCACCGAAGGATGCCCACTCATACATAAATATAGGCAGTTTAACGCTGACCCATGCACTTAGAAATAGGAATACATATGCCAGTCGAGCTCCTTTTTTTATCAAAATCGCCGCAATGGGAAATGCCACATATAAAGGACCCGCACCCATAGCACCGAGTAATACTGCAATCATTCCACCAACAAAGCCTGATCTATTCCCCATGAATTTAACCATGACCTCTCTAGGCACCCATGTATCCAGTAAACCGATAAGTACAAAAATAGGCGGTAGAATCATACCGACAGATTTGAAATTACTAAGTGTCGACTGTGTCGCTTGAATCCCTTTTGATGGTTCAAACATATATAACATCATCAATGACAGTAGTGCAATAAATGCCCACTTATGTTTTGATACAAATCCGATCATAGTAAACCTCCCACTGCAGCTGCAAATACAATCGACGCCAATAGTGCCAACAGATTTCGCATTAGAGCCACCTTTGTCCCAAAGTACTTGCTCTCCATACCAAAACTTATAAAGCCAACACCCATTAGCGAGGAAATGAAGCCTGCCACTTGAGGATACCCTGCTCCACTTTCAAGTAGATTTGCCCCAAGAGGAAACGCTATAAAACTTGGCATAAATGAAACCGACCCGATCCCTAGCCCGAGTAGTACACCATATATGCCTGATTCTTTCCCAAAAATCATCGATATGAATTGAGGGTCGATGACAGTGAGTATCACACCCATAAACATCATGACCGTTATCATCATGCTTAAATTCTTTTGAATGGACTTTAATGCTTTTTTTAGTGCTTTCTTTGTTTTACTTCTATCTTTTAAAAACGATAAGAATAACAGTGATAGCACTATAATGTAAAGTATGCTTGTTGACATTTGATCACTCCTTATTATGTTCTAACTCTATGTGTGCAGCATCTATATGTTAATTGCATATAGATGCTAAATACATATTAGATTGTTTTTCTAATTGTGTCAATGAGAATACTAATAAAAAAAACACCGCCGGCCAGAGCCCGCGGTGTTTTTGTATCTTTGATTTCTACTTATTCTATCATTAGCGCAATACACGCCCCATAGCCTGCTTTACTTCGAAAAGTCTATTAGGAAGACCATAAATGGTTTCAACTTGAAAATTAAGTTGTTCTGTTTTCACATCATAATAGAATTGACCAGTTATAACCACATCTGTGTTGGGATACCAAAACTCCAGCTCACTCTCAATGCTGTAAACACCCTCTGTGTAATCCCACTCACCTACTGTTACGGATGCATCACTACAAGCCTCTAGTTCATCATGAATATTTGATACAAACGTTCCGACATATTTATATCCCGCATACTCGTCAGGATGTGTCACTTCAGATGTTTCAGCTTCCACTTTGATAAGATCATAAAGCTCACTTTTAAACATTCGAAATTGCTTGTTTTCAAATGGATAATACCCTCCAATTTTATTTACCTGGTCGCCATTCCTAGTCACTTCTAAAAAGGCTGCTGGTGCGTCCATAATGGAGTCTTTTGTCGAAAGGTCTTCATCTATACTGAAAATGTCATACTTCTCAAACAGCATGAAATAAAGTCTTTTCAATTGAGCCTCTGAAAGGCTATATTTATTGGAATACTCCATTTTGGCTTCAGGCACGATAGAGGTGTCAAAATCCGTTGTATAACTCTCGTGAATTAACTCTTTTTTATCGCTATCTAAGAAAATCTTATATTGATACTCTGCTGTACCTTCTGTATAGACTACAGTATAAGGTTCTATTTTAATATCTCGATTAAATACATCCACGGAATCAGGTTGTGCGAGCGCCACCATAAACATTGGTGCTACAACAGCTAAACCAACCACTAAACATGTGAATATGTAAAGTAGCATCAATGGTTTTAGAAGAACCAAATCAGGCTTTTCCATATGCATTGTATCTCTGTATCGCAAGCGACGTACAACTTGGGTTATGACACCCACTATAAAACCAAGACAGATATAGACCACAAGAAGTAGTGCAGCAGAATAATACGCCCATCCACCGAAGTCCGCTGCGACTGCAATCATGGAAAAAACTGTGGCTATAGATAATGTCACAGCCTGTATGTAATACAAATCTCGATTATCGATAACACCCCAAAGTGTATTCACTAAATGAATTACCGCAATGATCAGGGTCAGATAAACCATTTCAACTCCAAATAATCCATGCCCAACTATCAACGATGACACTACTGCCAATATAAGACCTACTCCAATACTTATAAGTATTGTTTTTAAGTAATATAAAATCCAATTTTTACTCCATTTTTCTGGCATTTTAGAATCCATGACTTCACCCCTTCAGACATTATATACCATTTTCTTCTGCTAAAAAACTCCCAATTTTCGGGAGTCACCGCTCTGACAATGTTACAGATATAAAAAGAAAGCTCTCTATTCACCAGAGAGCCTTCTTTTTACATCTATTTGTTTATGTTTATATGGTTATTTTGATCTTTTCATCCAGATATGCTTCAACTTCACTGGCAGTAGCCATATTGATAACACGTTCAGCATGCAAACGCATTTCCTCACAAGAAAGAGAGGTAATAATCGATCTTGCTTTCAAGATTGCAATTGGGCTCATGCTGAATTCATTCAGTCCCATGCCCAGCAATATGGGAATAAGCTTTGGATTTCCAGCAACTTCTCCACACATGCCCACCCAAATACCAGCCTCTCGACCATTTTCTATAACCATCTTGACCAACCGAAGCAGCGCTGGATGATAAGGTGTATAAAGTTCTGAGATTTGACTGTTCATACGGTCAACGGCTGTCGTGTACTGAATAAGATCATTCGTTCCAATACTGAAGAAATCCACTTCTTCTGCGAGTAAATCGGAAATAATTGCTGCTGCCGGAATCTCGATCATAATACCCACTTCTATAGTTTCGTCAAAGTCTATCTTTGCATCTCTCAGTTCTTCCATGACATCTTCAAGAATCTGTTTGGCTTTTCGCAACTCTTCCACACAAGATATCATTGGAAACATAATTTTAATATTCCCAAATGCACTTGCACGAAGAAGTGCTCTCAGTTGCGTTCTGAAAATGTCTATCCGGTCAAGACATATGCGAATTGCACGATATCCAAGAAACGGATTCATTTCTTTTGCCAGTTCCATGTACGACAGTTCTTTATCGCCTCCAATATCTAGAGTTCGTATAACTACCGGTTTATTATTCATCCGAAGTGCCACTTCACTGTAAGACTTAAATTGCTCTTCTTCTGAAGGCAGTTGATCACGACCCATATAGAGAAACTCGGTTCTATATAAACCGATGCCTTCAGCGTCATTTCTTAAAACTCCATTTACATCTTCTGGCGTCCCAATGTTAGCTGCCAACTCAACTTGTATACCGTCCTTTGAAATGCTTTCCTTACCAATCATGGTTCGCATTTGGTTTTGTGATTCCTCATACAGTGCTTTTTCATTTTCGTACCACTTGAGTACATCATGATCAGGATTGATGTGAAGGCAACCGCGATCTCCGTCAAACACAACCACATCGCCGGTTCTAACAGCATCCGTTATTCCTGCAACACCCACAACTGCAGGAATTTCCAGTGTTCTCGCCATAATTGCTGAATGGGATGTTCGTCCACCTATTTCAGTAATAAAACCGAGTACATTTGATCTATCCATTTGCGCCGTATCTGAAGGTGTCAAATCGTGTTCAACAATAATGACAGACTCTTTTAGATTTGAAAAAGTCTTGATTTCTACTCCAAGTATCTCTTTAATCATCCGACTGGAAACATCCCTTAAATCCGCCGCACGTTCTCGCATATATTTGTTATCCATATTTTCAAACAGCTGAATGAGTTCGTCCGTCACTTCCTTGACGGCCCATTCTGCGTTTCTATTTTCATTTTCAATTTGTAATTCTATTGCTTCAATATACTCTGGATCATCAATCATCATCTTATGTGCTTCAAAAATTTGAGCCTCTTCTAGGCCGATATTCTCAATAGCGTGATCGTACAATATACCAATTTCCTCGACACTTGCTGCTCTAGCAGTTGCAAAACGTTCCAGCTCTAAGACAGTATCATCAATATGTTTTCGTTCAATCGTTAAAGACTGTTCTTCTCTTTTCAAAACTTTACCAATCGCAATGCCTGGCGAAACACCAATTCCCCTCACTCTGTTCACCGCCTATTCTCCAAACTTATTGTCAACAAGAGCTCTGAGCGCCTCTACTGCCTCTTTCTCATCAATACCTTCAGCAACGATCGTCAATTGATCTCCATTCGCTGCGCCCATACTCAAAATCCCAATGATACTTCTAGCATTGTACTCGCAGTCATCCTTGATAACCTTGATATGTGATTTGAATTTCACCGCTTCTTTTGCAAACAGACTTGCTGGTCGTGCATGCAAACCTGACGGATTGTTTAAAGTTACCAAATGCTGTACTGCCATAGAAAATCCTCCCATCGTTTTCATTACAATTGTCTATAAAGCGAAGAGGAAGATTACCTCTTCGCTTTATAGTTTTGTATAAGTTAAAGTCCTACGTATTATCCAATTGCAACAGAAACACTTTCATTGGCATCGTCTTGCATGCTGATAATAACTCTAAAGCTCATTGGATCAAGCGCTTTACCCATCCCTGCTTCAATCTGATCAAAAGATACAACTTCTGTAATGAATGGAGATGGATCAATGATTCTAGCCGAAAGAAGTTTCGTGGCTTGCAAGAAATCTTTAATACCTGGATTAACCGATCCTGTAATGATAGACTCTGAGTAATGAATTTGATTAGGACTAAGGTCAAGTGGCTTGTCAGGATGGAATGAACTATACAGCACAACGCGACCAAGTTTTGCAACCATTTCAGTGGATTGGCGAGCAACTTCACTGATTGCAACTGTATTGAATACCACATCAGCACCCATTAAAGCTGTATGTTCCTTGACCGCTTCCACAGCATCAACTTTTGCAGTGTTAATCAAAACATCGGCACCGCATTCTTTAGCGATCTTCAACCGCTCCTCACTGACTTCACAAGCGATAACTTTTGCGCCTTTCAATTTTGCCAACATGATATGGAATGCACCCATAATTCCAACACCCACAACAGCAACAGTGTCACCGAACTGAATATCTCCACGATTAACACTGTGAACACAACATGCGAGTGGCTCTGTCAACGCTGTATGAGTCGGATCTAAACTGTCATCCACCTTATAAACTGCTCTTGCGCTGACCAGCATGTACTCAGACAATCCACCGCCACCTGGAACGCCTTCGTGAATTGATGTCTTGAATGAGTCAACACATTGATTGTCATAACCATTTCTGCAGTAGTAACATTCACCGCAGGATGTCAACAATCTCACAGCTACATTATCACCATCCGATAAATGTTTGACCTTTCCACCAACCTTTTGAATATGACCAGAAACCTCGTGACCTCCGGCATATGGCAATTTGAACTTCATTTTACCTGAATAAACGCGCTGCTCTAGTGTACAAATTGCACAAGCATCAACTTTTACCAGGACCTGATCTTCAGCGGGTTCAGGAATATCTCTTTCAACATATGCAATTTTATTTACTTCTGAAATAATTGAAACCTTATATTTATCAGCCATAGCTACTCCTCCTAGAACTTTTTGTTCAATTCCTTAAGTGCCACTTCGACACTGGCATCTTCATGAATAACCTTCGCTATTGCAGAGGCCAACCTTGCTGGCTCAGGGTATTTCCAAATATTACGCCCCATTGCAACACCAGCACCACCAACATCTAGTGACTCTCGAATATCTGTAAGCAGTTTCTTTTCCTCAACAATCTTACCGCCGCCTAAAATAACAACAGGCACATATGTACTGTCAACAAGCTCTTTGAAGCTCTTCTGATCACCGGTATAAACGGTCTTGATAACGTCTGCACCCATCTCGGCACCCTGACGACATGCTAGAGTCACATTTTCAGGTGTTCTTGCATCTTCGCCGCCTTCAAAACCACGTGGCAGCATTTCTGCAACAAGTGGAACGCCCCACTTATTACATTGAGAAATATTTTCTGCGAGGTTTTTTAAATAGACATCTTCCCACTTTGAACCTGGAAAACCCATACATATAACAGAATCAGCTCCCAGTCTCAGAGCGTCTTCAATCGACATAACAGTGTCGAGCGGTTTATCGTGGTAGCCGAGCATTGACATTGCACCATCCAGGCGAAGAATGGTTCCCTTGCCCATGAACGAGTCAGTAAAGCGTTCAAGTAATCCCGCTGTACTTAGGAAGGCGTCAGCACCGCCAATAGCCAGTTCCCGAATGACTTTATCCGGATTCTTCATTTCTGGGAGTACATTGAAAGAATTGCCATGATCTACTGCTACAATAAAAGTACGCTTATCTTCTTTAAATATTCTGTTGAGTCTGTGTTTCTTGTTTGCCAAATTGAACACCCCTTTTATAGTTTTAAAACTTTATTAGAATATGCCTAAGATTGAACCAATTGCGCCACCAACAAATAAACCGATGATAATTTTAACGGGTGACCATTTTTTGTTCAACAGGAACCAACAAAGCATTACAGTACCAAGTGGTAATAGGTTTGGTATAAATTTATTGAGAACTTCCTGCATTACAACTGTACTTTCTCCGAAGTTGAAAACTATCTTTGTTGACAAATTTACACGCGTTGCAGCCATTGCACCAATCACTGCAAGGCCAGCAATACCAGCTGCATTTGTGATCTTTTCAATTTTTCTATTCGAAAGCATACTTTCAATCGCGGTTGTACCTAACGAGTATCCTTTATGATAGAAAATATAAGTTAATACCCATACTGGAACCGCTGTTCCAACTAGGAATATGATAGGTCCCATAATGTTGCCTTCCATTGCAAGGTCAATACCAATCGACAGAAGTACAACAGCAAGCAAACCTTGAAGAAGTGAATCTCCCATGCCTGACAACGGCCCCATCAAAGACGTCTTAAATGCATTTATGGTTTCATCTGGAATGTCTTCGCCATTGGCTTTCTTTTCTTCCACAGCGATGGTAAAGCCATGAATCATGGCTGCAAATGTAGGTTCACAGTTGAAGAAAGACATACTGCGGTCCAGGGCACTCTTACGATCCTCTTTTGACTTATAGAGTTTTTCAATGATCGGTGCCATTGCATGGGCTACGCCCATACCTTGAAGCCGTTCGTAGTTATAACATGAATGAGAGAAAAATAGCCATCTAAAAAATGATTTGTTGATATCGCTCTTTGTAAGCTGAACTTTTTCTTGTACTATTTCCTGATTGACTATAGTCATTATGCTGCCTCCTTTCGAGCTTCATCACTTTCACCCATATTCACATTCATGGATAGATAACCTACACAACCAAACAGAACGGCTATAGCAATGACATCCAGTTCCATATAGGTTGCGAGGAAAAATCCAATAAAGAAGAATGGTGTCAATGTTTTGCTGGCCATGTATTTAAGCAGGATTGCAATACCAAGAGCAGGAAGCATGCCTCCAACAACCATAAGTGCTTGTATTGCCCACCACGGTAGAAACTTTAGTATGCCTTCAACCGCACTCGGACCGAAATAAACAGCTAAGAACGTTGGAATTGCGTAAAATAGAAATACAATAACTTGTCCAGGAACCAAATTCATAAATGCGACACCTTTTACATTGCCTTCAGCGGCATATTTTTCTGCCTTATGTACGAAAAATGAGTCTGCAGTCATTCGTGTAAACCAAGCTGCCGTTCCAATCATCCCTAGAGGAATGGCTAGCGTCAGAGCGACTTCTGGAGACACACCAGATAGAATAGCAAGTGCAGTTCCGATAACACCTGCAAACGTAAGGTCAGTCGGCACAGCACCACCAACAGATATGTAACCTAGGTTGATCAAGTTAATTGTGGCTCCTATCATCATGCCCGTTTGTACATCACCTAATATCAAGCCAACAACCGTACCGGAAACGAGTGGCTTCATCAGTACGAAGAATCCAATTCCAGCAGCAAAGGTACTCGTAATAAAAAACGCCCACAAAGATATCAGTATTGCCTGAAGTAACATATGCTCTCCCCCTAGATTTTCATTCCTTTTTCATTCGGAACTATCTTGAATTCAATCTCAATCCCTTCCGCTTTAAGCTGGTGCAGAAGTTCCATTTGAGTATCGCTGCACGATATGTTCCGGTAAACAACCTTCGTACCAGCTTTCGCACCCATACCTCCGACATTGACATAATCAAAACCCAACCCGTGTTTATGTAAACCAACAACATCTTCAACCGTTTTAGCGAGGACCATAACACGATCTTTCTCAAATCGCTCACCACCAAGTACTTCAGTAGTGTCTTTGACACCTCTTACCTCCACCTTAACCCCCGGAGGCGCTGCAAGTTCTATCATGCGTTTCATAAAACTGTCTTTAGCCAATAAATCGTTTGCTATGATAATAATATTGCTGTTAACTTCTTTCATCCAAGTCGTTACAATCTGACCATGAATTAGACGATCATCGATTCTTAAAAAAACTAGACCCAAATTTCTCATCCCCCAGTTTAATTACATTGAATTATTCCACTAATATCCTTAATAGTTTGATGACACATCGTCATGCACAATTGATTCAGTTCAGTCGCATCCATGCTGTCACGGTTTAAAAATGCCTCCACCAGTAATGGAAGATTTACACCGGATATACACTGAAACTGACGCTCCTTGAGAATAGGCATCACGCAATTGAATGGACTTCCGCCATAGATATCCGCAAAGACAAGTATCTTTTCACAATCGACAAGTTCATCAAAAGCGGATCTGATTTTTTTAGAAAGATCCTCAGTTAATTCACCTGGCATAAATGAGGCCGTGCTAATATATTCCTGTTTTCCAGTGATCATTTCTGCACTTCGAACCAGTTCCTCTCCAAATTTGCCGTGTGTCACAATAATGATTCCAACCACACCCTCGCCTCCTTTCTTCAAGATTCATCATTTCCGGAAATGATTTGAACTTGCCATTAATATACGCAAGGCGCATGCCAATTTGTGTATTATTTTCAAACCCTTACAACCACGTACTTACAATGACAACCCATACTGTATTAAACAGAAATCAAACACTAATCAAACACTAACTAAACTAAAATTGTACAGAAACCCAAACAAAAAGCTCCGGTGAATCAACATATGATTCACCGGAGCTTTTTCTAATTACTGCAAAATATCGTATATGTAACTCAATTCGTGGATGGAATATTCTACGTTAAAATTCTCATGAATATCCTTCAGGCTATTCTTGATTTGGCTGATCTCATCCTTAAACGTGCTGCTGTATGCCACTGCGTCTTTATGAGGTACTTCATTTCTCAAAAGCAATCGCTCAACCGAAAATGAAATATGTATTACCAGTCGTATTTTAATAGATAAGCTAAATTGACGATAAGATTTCAGCTCCATACTTTTGATCGCTGTGAGTACCAACGGATATAATTTATGTGGATTTACAAAAACGATTGTGTCCTTAATATATTTATACGCGTCTTGCAATATGTCATCGGGGCGAACATCTAGTTCGTTAGAACTCTCCCTAACGCTGTTTAACTCTTCACCTCTTAATACGATAACCTCATAAGCTTCAAGTAATCTTGCGATAATCCTCGTTTGATCGACTTTTGTTGATATCTCGAAGTTGTCCTGAATAAAGTTGGAGATCTGATAAGCAATTTCATAATAATCAGATCCCTCATCTGCAGATGTGATTTTATCGGTATAACCATCCAGCACCACCCGCTTCTCTAAAAAGTAATAAACAAAGCAGGCCATAAGTACAACAAACTCATTCCCCCACACATTGCCCGTTGCTTTCGCGAGGTACTCATTTATAAACCTTGAAAACTCAATTATATTCGGCCGTATATCCTTAACAGTCATTTCACTACATTCATATATGCTAATGTTACATACCTGCTCAAACACTGTAAATATATTATCCATTTCACAAAGTTCAATATCAGCATTCGTTAAAGTTCGTTCAGCGGCTAAGATGCTCAAATCACTTTCACGATTATACTCAGCAGTTGACCAGATGCCTTTCACACTGGCCAGATCATGATCAGCATTCTGTTCAGCTAAATAAGCATAAATATTCTGATGCGCAATTTTCATGTTGTCCGTCAAAACTTTTCTTTCCACTTTGATTGTCTGTGTTTGCTTCGTAATATACCTGAGATAGGCATTTGCGCAAACCAGTTGAATATCACTTTTTAACTGTCCTATATTTCCTGGACATTTATAGAGCATATACACACTTAAAATCTCCTTAGGTATGTAGATGTCATTTTTAATCTTTTTAGATTCCTCCCAAAAGAAACGTTTCACAAGTTTTTCACGTTCTATCAAGGGACGGTCCTTCAAGTTTGGAAACTTGATAACAACAGGAATTCTTCGCACGTAAGTCCCCAGAAGCACCTCGCCAATGTCTTCCGTGGTCGCTCCGATTATTAATACATTCACACTGCGTGTACTTTCCGATTCACCAAGTCTTCTGAAGCGACCATGATCAAATATAGAAAAGAGCATTTCCTGCCCTTCCTGTGGCAACCTATGAATCTCATCCAGGCAAAGAATGCCACCATTAGCTTTCTCAACAAGACCGATCTTATCTTTATCTGCTCCAGTGTATGCACCTTTTATATGGCCAAAAAGTTGTGACATGAGCAGCTGTGGATTATTCGAGTAATCCGCACAGTTAAACATGACAAAGGGGGTCTGCTCATTATACCTGCCACAATCAATCCCTAATTTGTATAGCAGCCGTGCGAACATTGTCTTTCCGACACCCGTACTTCCAGTCAAAAGCATATGTAGACCATTTGGTGGGTATAAAATTGCCGATTTTCCCTGTTCAATCTGTTCTCTCAAACTGCCCTTGTAACCAATCAAGCCTTCAATGCTGAAATCGTTGCTATAACGTACAACATCTTCTGCCTCTGTTTGCTTTTTGGTGTGTTTGATCATTGAGATAAGCTCATCAATGTTTCCCAACTTTTTTTCTTTTATTACAATATCAAACTTATTCTCAATTACTTCTCTATCAAAAAACAAAACAGGTCTAGATTTAATACTAAATGCCCTTCTACTTTTCACCAACTCATTCAAATCATGACTGACATTAGTTCTTGAAAGACTCAGTGTATTGGCTAATTCTTCAGTTGTATGTCCATTCAGCATCCACTCAGCCAAATGTTTGTATGTGATTTTTTCACTTCGCTCTTTTAGCGCATTTTGTACACGAACCTTTCTTATCAATAAAATTCCTCCCCACCCCACGTAAACTTCTCAACCGTACTTATTTCGTGCCCTATAATCATTTCGTTTCCTATAATTATTTCGCTTCCTAAATTATTTCAACACTGAATTGCCATTTCCTCTAAAATATTCACTTTTGGTCATTTAGAACATTTTGTATATGCACCTCATTTATTGCTTATGATTATGATGCATAAATATAAAAAAAAGAGCCTTTAACAGACTCTTTAATAAACATCAATTCGAACTCAAATATCCATCCCACACAATATCTCTATAACACTTTGGATCTGTATCGCCTTCAACAGAATGTGGATCTCCGTCATTTATGAGTGCTGACTTATAAATACATGAGTTGGTTTATCAATCCTATGATCAACGAGTTGTTCTATCGCTTCTTGAATTATAGTTGTATACCCCTGCATGATCCATTTTGGAATATCCTCATAGCCATCCCAAGCAGTATCTTGAAGGAACACACCACCATTTAATTCAGCGTACTCCCTAGCCTTTCGAACCGCATCGTCATAATTCAAGTCTGTAATTTCCGCTTGTGCACCTTCTGCTTTAATATTATCAAGTCTTGTAACTGAAGAGCCTTTTGGCATGAAAACAACAGAATTTTGACCAAGTTTATTGGCTGCCCACGCAACACCTCTGCCATGATTTCCATCTGTGGCCGTTACAAATGTGATGTTCTTTATTTTCACCCTTTCATTAATTGACTAACGCCTTCGAGACTGGTGGGCCTTTCAGGACTGAATCAACGCTCTCAACGTATTGTAGTTTGATCATTTCATTATAAAAATAATCAACACCTATCCACCATCTTTCATCTTCTGCATACACCTTGTTTAGTGCTTTAATTGGATGTACATCTCTAGGTGTCCGCTTCATGACATTAAGAACGGTGTTTGCCGCAATTTCCGCACTATCTCGTATTTCAGTGTTGTATGCCTTCCAACTTGAATGTACGTTGAAAGGGTTATTTGCTATTCTTGCAGCATTTGAACTGCTTTTTCTTACAAAGGACTGTTCTTGACCTGTAATGGCAAATAAAATTCGAGGATCGATGTTCTTATCCATACTCACATCAATAATGATTTCAAAATATGGCGATTCTGCAAGAATGGAATTATAGGACTCTAAATATGACCTCAAGGCTGCCCAATTTTGTTCTGAATACGGAAACGGATTATAATCAGAACTTATATTTCGTCTTATATCACCCGCTCGTTTCAGTTGAGCATTCTGATGTTCAAAGCGCGCCTCTTCCCACGATAGATCAAGATAGATCAAATGCTGTTCTTGTCCTTCTAATACTTCTGTTTGTTGATCTACTGCTATTTCTAAGTTCGTCACGTTCTCTACTTGATAAGCATAAGTGACTATGATAAAAACTGCCACAACCAAACAATTCCGTGCAAGCTGAGTTGGGCGATAATGCTTAAACTGCTTAAAGTAATCCACGCACCAACAAAGCACTTTCGAGACGAAACTTAAATCAAAGTTTAATTCTAACTTTGATACGTAATTTATCACAAACACCCTTAAGAAAGAAAAACTCTTGTAAATATGCTTATGGAGTTTAGACTTCAACCTTACTATCTCTAGTATAAGATTTTCTTTAAACTTATTTTCCAGCGCCACATCAAGCTCTATTGTCTCAGAATCATCTAAAATTTTCGTTTTAAGGACATCCACATTACAACTCTTCTTAACACGGTGGAGCTGCTCATACAAAATAAGACGTTTTAATTGTCCTTCACTAATTATTTTACGTTCTTCTGCTTCAACCCAGTCTAATACAAAGTCCCTTAAAGGACGTTCATCATTTGTTGTCACTTGAGCACTTTCCACCCAGTTTGTGATCGCTTTAATTGTTTCTGTGCTCACGCCTCCATGACGACCATGAATCTCATGAACAGTTTTTTCAAGAATACAGGCATTTGTAAGGCCTATTTCTGGACTTTCCAATACGCGTGACAACATATCTTTCTTAATAATTTCATGAAGGTTCTCTTCAACAGGAATCATATGTCTGCCAATTGCGCTTTCAAGGGCATTAAAATAAACCTGATCAATTCCAGAATCAAGTTCATTGGGGTACTTTCTCTCTATGTATTGCCGCAAGCTTTGCAAGCGACCTGGTCGAATGACGTATTGTTGCTTCAATTGTTCTATTAAAGTCGTCATAGGACACCCTCCAGGTGTTATTAATTATTACCACACTCTTCTTTTTTTATACCCTTTGATCTATTTTAATAACCAAATCAATATGTATACAAAAGGAACTCCTTATCAATAGGAGTTCCTAAAAGCACTGCTAAAAATCTTTTCTCAAAATTTTATGGTAATACTCATTTGTTGGCGATGTATCAATTATTGAATTCCCGCCAATATAGAAGTGGACAAGATTTACAAGGTTACGTACCGCTTCGATACTACTGATTCTATTATTCGCAATCGATAGTGTTTGCAAGTTCGTTAGCTCTCTAACTGCCGTAATATCACTGATTCTGTTTCTGCTGGCATCAAGATTGATTAATCCGTAAAGACTGCTAATTGGACTCAAATCACTGATCTGATTATTCCAAACAACCAAGGTTTTCAAATTATTGAGTCCACGGATAGGATCAAGACTGCTTATGCTGTTATTATGAATTGATATATATGATAACTTCTGTAGATTTCTTAGCGGCTCTAAGTTACTGATACTATTTCTACCCATGTTAAGTGTTGCTAAATTCGTTAAATGCTCTAAACCTGAAAGATTTGATATACCTCGTGAGGCACCATTAATAGTTTCAATTGCTTTAAGGTCTGATTCATAGATGGCACCGCTATATCTACCGATGCTCTCTCTGATAACAGCTTCTAGATTTGAGTCTGGGAAAGTCACTTCAGTGAGCGCTTTTTGCAATAGAGTAATTCTCTCTTGAAGTGCGAACTTTCTATAACCATAAGGTAAATTCTCTACCATCACATGTGCAACAAGTATATCCATTTTTTCAGTTGTCCATTCAGCCTCCATAACTGCTTCTCCAGCTCTTAAATACTCATACTCATCTTGCGAAACATCTGGAATCACTTCAACTTTTGAATATACAATATTGTTATAGTAATTCACAAAAGAATCTACGCCATTTTCCCTTTTATAATTATAAAACCGAACGCCACTTTCTCTTAATTGACTCTCTTCATGATAAGCGTCCACATGAACAGCATAGATCAGGATACGTGAAGCGTCTGCAGTATCTAAGCTATTGATGTTTGCTAGTCCTTTAGGCATATTGGCATTAATGTACTCCATCTCTGTTGCAAGCACCTTTTGTGCTAAACTCAATCCTAAAGTTTGTGATTTATTCGTAAATTCAGCTAGATCACCTGCAGCATCAGCAACTTCAATAAGTTGATCTATGTCCTCACTGAGAGTGTACATGCTAATAGCATATTCACCCGCTTCTCCGCCACCTTCAGAAATGGCATACTCAGCTGCTTCTGACACCAGTTCTTCCATGGCACCTGACAATCCGCTTTCCAAGTATCCGATGCCCAAGCTTGCACCATCATTCACAGCATTGGCTACATCAATAACCATTGATGCCAGCTGTGTTACCCACGAAACTTCAAGCCTGACAACAATCGGTATGTCTTCAGCAGTATAATTGAACTCATTTTTAAGATCATTTTGAAGTGCTCTCGGTAATCCGGCAAACGTAAAGTTCATCACGTCATCAGTCGCGTACTGAGAAACAAATGACTGTGAGAAGCCGCCACTAAATGTCATAGAAAACATAAGAACCATTACAATACATAGTGCAATGGTCTTTTTCAATTTCAACACCTCCTAAACTTCACTCTCTTACTCATTCAACATTTCTTATATTGTCCACCTGTTTATATAATTACCCCCAATGTAATTTTATACACAATTGTAGCGAATCATTACTCCACTTCAATTAGAAAAGGAGTGGTTATCAATAAGCTTTGATAACCACTCCTTAGAATGATATTGATCAATAAACACTACGATTACACATGTTAATATCACTCAGTCTTTGATGCTCTAAACGTTATATTTGCTGGTGTATTTTCTAAAGAAAAATTAATCACGCCCGAGTAGGTGTCACCCATCATATTGCCTGTAATACTTAAAGGGCCAATGAAGTTGTCCACTGTGGACATTTTCACGCTATCGCCATTTCGTTCATAAGAACTGAACTTCACGACACCGTCTAAATCCATAACATTTGTGCCGCTTATGAAGAATTTAACTTCTACAGTCTTTTCATTAAAAATAAAATGGATTTTAGAATTGGCCATGCCAATGTCCTTGACACCTCCACCGTAAGTTAACCTCATAGCGTATCCGCTGTATTTACCAGTATTCTTTAAATTCTCAACCAGATCAGCCGCTTCTTGCAAAGCTTTTGCCTTTAGGTCTTCTTCAAAACCCAAAAGTAGTACTTTCATTTCGGCTGACAGGTGAGGCCAGCGTTCTCCTCCTGCACCCTCCTGTTGTTTTTCAGCATTATCAATAACTTTTGCCTCAGCTTTTTCAGTAATTTTTCGAGGTCCAGCTTCTTCAGCTTTTTTTGTTTTTGAGCAGTACTCAATCACCTTATCTGAGACTTCAGTTTTGTATGTCTCTATATCGTTTTTCACAGACTTCGCTGAGTTTTCAATTGTTTCTGTCACAGCCTTTATCTTTTGTCCACCTTCTGTAGATTCAATTTTCTTCCGCACGGACTGTCTGACAGTCTCAAACAATTTCTCTTTCTTCTGATCTACAGATGCTGCCACTTCCTTAAGTGCAGTGTAAAACTGCTTCATTTCGTCTGGAATCATTTTCTGAAGTTCTTCTTCACCAGCCGATACCAACATGTCTTTCGCTTTCATGAGCATATCTGCTTTATATAACCCTGACGCTTTCACAAGATTCAAGATCTTTTCAGAAGCTGGTTTTTTACCATCAAAAGCATCTGCTAAAGACCGAACCAAACTTGTGTAGCCTTTTACAGTAAAGTTCAGAGGCTTTTTCAATACGTTTCCAAATGGCACGTAATCAAGAGCCTTCCCAATTTTCTTCTCAAGGCCACTCTGCAAATTCTTTGCGGCATCTGAAAGAACACGAGCAACCTCGCCAGGTTCACCACTAATTATACGTTTCACAGATTTTATTTGCTCTCTGAACGCGTCCTTGTCATCTATACCAACAGCATGTTTGAGTGCTGCCATCGTACCTTTGACCGCACCGTATGCAACATCAGCGGTTTTACTTACAACATTTGTAACAAGATCAACGCTTCCTGTCACAACGCTTTTTACACCATCAACTAGTGATCCAACAATGCTAAAAGCTCCTCTTTCTTTCTTTAACGTTGTCACTTCAGCTTTCTGTTTAAGCTGAACAGCCTCAGAATTTTCATCTGCATAGGCAATGCCAAAGAGTATCGTAGCCACAGCTGGTGCTGGCTCTTCCATATTTGGTTCTGGCACGACAAGTGCATACTCTGAGTTGTTCAGAAGCAGATCATAAAAACTTTCAGATGCAGAAACGTAATAATCAATCTGTGCATCAATAAGTGCTATATCATCTTCCGTGAGAAGATCTTCAGGGAAATCCTCCATAAGAAGTTCCTTCGCTGCATCTGCACTTTCCATAACCGCTTTTGCCATAGCTAGAGAGTAGTATTCATCAGCCTCTTCTAATGTCTGAAGCATTGATACAATATCCCTGCGTCTATTCACAAGCGACTCTATTAATGATGTTTGAGTATCAATCATGTATATTGCTTCTTCAAGTTCACCCGCTAGACCTACAATATTCTCGTCTTCAGAGGTGAGCATATAATCTTGTAGTAATAAACCGTCTATAAGCAGTTGACTAAGATAGTCGAATGCTTCAATAGAGTTCATCATCCTTGCCATAACAGCCATTTCCTGATTCCAGCTGTGTACATACGGCTCTTCATTATAACCTTCTACAGCCTCACTTAAAGCGTCTATATTCAGCTGCCCTTCAATCACCGACGCCATATATTCACTATGCACAACATGCATGGAATCAAAGTAACTTGGAAGCGTATTGGCATCCATTTGATTCACAGAGCTTAATATACTGGCTTGAAGTTCATCAATTTCCTTTAGAAGCAGTAGTGTATCATCTTCAAGATTCTTACTTGTAAGTATAATCTCAAGAACAAGATCGTCACGCACATCAGGATAATCTGTATCTGAAAATACAGCGCGATCAGATTTTGACATGTAGAATAGACTCTCAGACAAAGCATCTTCTAGGCTTGTGTCAAACAGCATCTCTGCCGCTTCGTCTTCATCAGCAAATCCATTACTGATTAAATCACTATAATTTAATGCAAGTTTTAAACTGTTTTGATCGCTTTCAGTTTCAACAGATTCGGTTTCTTTGTCAGATATACCTTCTTCCACATCCACGCTACCAGTCGAGTCATCAGCCTTGTCATCAGTACTTTCAACAGGTGCTTTCTCACCAGAATCAGGAGGCGTTTCACTCCCTGAACCACATCCGGTCAAACCAGCAGAAAATAACAATATCAATACCATCATTATTGAAACAGTTCGTTTCATTCTCATATGTAACCTCCTCATTCCCACCAATCACCACTGTTTACCCTCCAGAATCACAGTTGCCCCACCTAAAGAACCTGTTCTTTTTGATTTATATGTCATAATTTGAACGCTTTTTCAATTACGCACTTAATCTATAAATACCTTAGTTGGATGGTAATGAAACGGTACAACATAAAATAATTTACATAAAAATACAAAAGGCCATGAAGTTCTCATTTTAGTGAGAGTCTCATGGCCTTTGTTTAATTTGATTTAATTAGTCATCTCATCAAGCTTTACACTCAGCGCTGCAATTTCCTGCATACCATCTGAAACCTGATTGGTCAGTTCAAGTTGAATGTCTGTTCGTGAAGCAATTTCTTCAAAGGTTGCTGAATTGTCTTCAAGCGATGCCGCTATAGATGTTACATGGGATTCTACGACAGAAAACTCACTATTGATGTTATGCATTTTCTCATACTGTTTTTTAAGGTTTTCATCAACTGCTGTAAAGCTTTCTTCCATATCAGTGAAGGTGTTTCTTAAATTATAGAGTGAACTGTTGCCCTCACCCATGGCTTCTTTACCATTTACAATACTCGCTAGGGCATCTTCAGATGACTTCGAAAGTTGGGTGATGCTTTCCCTGATCCCCGATGCAAATTGACTGCTTTCATCGGAAAGTTTTCTGATCTCTTCAGCAACAACTGCGAACCCTCGACCGTGCTCGCCTGCACGTGCAGCTTCAATAGATGCATTCAGTGCAAGTAGGTTTGTTTGCTCTGAAATGGATGTGATGCTATCGAGAAATCCTTTTATCTGATCCATATTATTTGTAAGAGCCGTTGTCGTCTCAAATGTATTGTCAACAGAACTCGATATAATATCAATCTGCTCTTTTAAATACGTTAACGAGTCACCACTGAGTTCCACATTCTTTTGCGCTGTCTTGAACTGTTCATCAACATCAGTTACAAGATCATATGTACTTTTGATATTCACACCCGAGTTACTTACACTCTCACTGATGTCTCCAACAGCCTCTGCTGCATTTTCCGCACTGCGTGCAAGCTCTCGAATAGAAGATGCGATGGCATCCGAGCTTTCCGAGTTGTATTTCATATGTTCAGTGGCTTCAGAAGAACTCGTTTGAAGTATATGAATGGTATCTTTGATATTCTCAAAAACATGATCCAGTTTTTCAAATGCATCTGTGCTCTTTTCACTCTCTTGGGTGGCCTGAGTGACTGTCTCCTGACCCCATTTCGTCAGCAGTACAAGGACTAGATATGCACACAAGTATGCTCCCATTCGGGCTACAAACTCTCCGAGTCCATTTTCTGTCCCTAGCAATGCAGTTGGCGAAATAAAATATATAATAGTAAGGAGAGAAGCTGACCCTATACCGTAGTAGATCATATGCTTCAAATTGAAATACAAAGCAATCATGACCAAACTTAGAATATAAATATTAAACATTCGTGCAATACCGCCACTGGCAACAGACATGCCTATGGATGCTAAAAATGGTATTAGAACAATCAATATCCCTTTGATTCTTTCTGAGAAAGGAACAAAATATAAAATTGTTGCAAAAATTCCTGTGGCCGTTGTCAACTTAATCGCCCTCATACCATAGCTGACGCCACCATTTAAAAATGCCACAGTGGTTAAAATAGCTACAAATGCCCAAATGAACACCAGGTTCATACGAATGGCACGCTTCCAATTACCGCTCATGTCTTATTCTCCTTTAAAATGTCTAAATGACTTATAAATAGACCAACTTCAATCATTTTAGCATAGGACTTCAGTCTGATAAAGAATATTATATAAAGTTAAAAATTAAAGGCTGACCAAAGTTATACTTTGGTCAGCCTTTAATTTATTCTTATAACTAAAATTCATTTTGGATCAGTGCATTCATTACATTTAGTAGATCCTGCAGCATATCCATCTTCTCTGGAGAAACTTCATGGCCTACTTTGTTCATAAGGTCTTCTAATGTTATAACATCAGGACCCATTTCCATGTCATCCTCAAAGTTATGAACTTCTTCAAAGTTATGATCATCTTCATGGTTCTCACCAAAGAACTCGTTTAGGAATCCTTCAAGCTCTGCTCTCAGTGCGTCGGCTGCTTCAAATTCTCCAGCCTCTTCAAGACGGATAATTTCTTCCTCTGTCTCTGCAACAATTTGATCCACATTTAGACCTTCTTGGTTTTCGTTGTCCATTGGTTCTTCATGATCTTGATCCATGTCCGGCTCAAATTCGCCTTCCAGCTCAGCAAAGATTCTTTCAAGTTCTGCACGAAGCTCCTGCGCTGACTCAAAGTCTCCAATGGCTTCATAACGCTGAATTCTTTCTTCTAAGCTTGCAATCATCGAATCGATCAATTCTTCATCTGTCATTGACTCTTCAGTTGTAGAACCCTCAATCTCGTATTGTCCTAGAATCTCATAAACTGTTTCCCAAAGGGCATTGGCTTTATCAAGTTGACCTGCCGCACTATATTCATCAATTTCTTTTAAAATCGCTTCTATGTCTTCTCTATCAGGTCCCTGTACATTTTCAGGAATGCCACCGAGTAGATCCATTGCCGTACAAAGTTCCATTTCGATAATTTCTTGATTTTCATTTGTGTCTGCAAATGCCGCTGTCCCCACCATACAAGTTGCTACCAATAGAATGCTTACCGTTTTCTTCATTAAATTTTTCATCATGTATCCTCCTCATTTTTAGTTCCCTGTTTTTCTTCTCGTTCTGCTCTCGTTTGTGTTTGTGTGTTTCCCTTTGATGTATCTAGATTAGTCTCCAATTGTGTAAAAGTTGTGTACTTCTTTGGAACAAAATCTGACCATTTTAAAAACACGTTATTTATGGGTATAATAAAAAGAATAAGGGATATGAAATAAGGGGATTTTCTATGAATAATATATTGGTTATTGAAGATGAAGTGAAAATACAACAGATCATACTTGACTTCTTTCAACAAGAAGGCTTTAACGTAACCATTGCTTCCGATGGCTATGAAGGATGGATCACCTTTGAAGAAGGCGATTTCGATCTGGTAATACTTGATATTATGTTGCCCGAAATGGATGGATGGTCAGTCTGCAAGCGGATTCGAAAGATCAGCGACATCCCGGTTATTATGCTCACTGCACGAGGTGAAGAAGACGACAAACTCATGGGATTTGAACTCAGAGCCGATGACTATGTGACAAAACCCTTTAGTCCAAAGGTTCTTGTGGCACGGGCAAAAATGCTTCTTAACCGAGTTCAAGGAACAGTCCTTCAAGGCGAAGGTGTGCTTGAAGCCGGTGGCATCTGTGTTCATAAGACCCAGAGAAAAGTTACGATCGACAAGAAAGACATCCAGCTCCAACCAAAAGAGTTTGAAATACTTGTGTACTTTATGGAAAATTTAGATCATGTATTCACAAGAGAACAGCTTCTCAGTAAAGTTTGGGGCTATGAATACGGCGGTGACACACGGGTTGTCGATACACAAATCAAAAAGCTTAGAAAAGACTTAGGTGACCGCTCTCACTACATCCGTACAATATTCGGCGTTGGCTATAAGTTTGAGGTGAGAGACTGATGCGTATAGGCATAAAAAATAAAATTTTCATATTCACCGCCAGTCTATTTGTCGTTGTTCTCCTCATACTCTTCGCCATACAGACCTTTGTTATTGGAGAGTTTTTTGAAAGACGACAGCTTCAAGGTATTGAAGAAGCCGTTGGCGAAATGGTTTTTCATACGTTTGAATCGGACGAACCCGATCGAACCATTTATAGACTTGCAGCAGAATTCAGTATGATGCACAATACACCATTCGTTGTTATTAATCCTGAGAAGAGTTTCTTTGAGCAGCTCACTCCACCTGGGAACAGCCTCCTTGTACAAACTGATGACGGACAAGTTTACAGCCTAATCGTAGAAGGCTTTGACCCTGATACACTCACACGAATTGATGATGGTGAGTGGATAGAGTTCTCTGGATTTCAGGTTGACGAACAGAATTTAAGAGCCTTCTTCATAGAGACTGAAGGTATGCACCTAGACATTGAAAGCACACTACGCGAACGTGGTGAGCCTCAAGAAGAAATCGAAAGACTCATGTCTGAGTTTGCGGATCGACCTGTCATCAATCAGCGTGGTGAGGTCATATTCAACAATGCGAGAAATATGGATACACAAGCTAGTCATAAGCTTATTGGATACCACGGGGACCAGATTGAACGATTCCTGTTCGAACACGGTATTGAAGCCTTCTTTGAAAGTGACGAACTCCGTATTTTTGACTTTGAAGATCCATGGTCATCAACACATAATCGATTGGTTGTAAGGCCTGTCTTCTTCCCTGATGGCAAAAACTACTTGTTGATTGCCATCGTATCCAGCGCAAATACAGAATCGACAGTGTCCATTTTCCAAGAGCTCTACTGGGTTAACTTCGTAGTTGCACTATTCCTTAGCTTTATAGCAACATATCTTTATGCAGGTCGGTTCTCAAGACCAATTCAGCATATGGAGTCGATTGCAAAGGATATGGCCAACATGGATTTCCAACAAAAAATCTACATCAAATCCAATGACGAGATTGGGAGTTTAGCCAACAGTTTAAACATGCTATCGGATGCTTTACAAGATAAAATCATTGCTCTTGAGGGTGCAAATTCCAAACTGACAGATGAGATTGAATTTAAAATACAGCAAGAAGAGATCAGAAAGACTTTCGTTGCCAATGTGTCCCATGAACTCAAGACACCTATAACAATTATGAAAGGCCTTATTGAAGGCATTAAAGAAGGCCTCTATAATGATCCCACTCACTTAGAATC
>Ga0209272_10000551_pt1 | contig 29690 bp, 20 predicted proteins | sample tdDd002_FD_187125 | JGI IMG/M metagenome (GOLD analysis project Ga0209272, IMG submission 187125) | Marine sediment microbial communities from the Atlantic coast under amendment with organic carbon and nitrate - tdDd00.2 (SPAdes)... | ecosystem: Environmental > Aquatic > Marine > Coastal >... | reverse complement strand
AGGTGATTTCTCAATGAGTAATTGTCTAAACTCTCTTGTTTTTCCATAAGAGCTTAAATCCATAATTGCCTCAACACCCATATCGATTGCCGTTTCAACTTTTTCCATTTCAACTTCAAAACTTTTACAGTCTTTTGAAATACCAAGGTTTACATTAATTTTTGTTCTTAATCCTTCACCTACAGCCTCTGGATTAAGGTTTTTGTGGTTCTTATTCGCTGGAATAATAATCTTACCTTCCGCCATTTTTGACATAAGAACATCTGTTGACATATGTTCTTTTTCAGCTACGATTTTCATTTTTTCAGTTAAAATACCCTTACGAGCTGCTTCCATTTGAGTTTTAAACATTTTCCATCCTCCTCATATACTATGAGCCTGAGATGTGCCAAAAGCGGTTTTTTGTTAGTGTACACTTTTCACTATTTTCACAATAAAAAAGTGCACACCCAATATAGAGTATGCACGATAGTCACAATAAATCTGTGATTAACATGAAAAGATCCCTACGCAGGCATTATCCGTACAGGTTCATTGGGTCAGAAATACACATTTCTATCTCAGCCCGTTTCCGGGCTCCCCACTTTTCAAACTATTATTTAGTTAAGTTATTACGGTACTCATTATAGCGATTTGCATTCTCTTTGTAAAGCATACATTTTTTTAACGAATGAAATACACAAAGTTTGACCGCTTCTTTTCACCATGTTTTCCTTCACTTTGAACCCTACTCAGACGGGACTCAAAGTCAATAAGATTCAAGGTCTGGGCGTAGGCGATTACTGCACCAAGTCCAGCACACTCTTCAGGATGTAAATAATTTCTGTGTTCCCATGCTTCTGACAGATTATAAGACATTCCATTTGACAGTTTAACTTTATCTAACACATATATGTTCCCCGCTTTATAGGTCTTCAGAATGTAGTAAAATGCGGCCCCAATTACTTGTGTTTTTGCAGGCCATCGCTGGGATAGATTTCCAAGTTCTAGTTCAGACGATTTAGTGAAAAAGTTTAAAACTTCAACGTTATCGTGCCTTTTATCACCTGAAAATTGCCAAGACCTATACCCATCATGACTATGGACATCAAAACTAGAATAACTCAACATGTTCACGTCATGATTATTGGTGTCAAGCACCGATGAAGATTCTTTTACGGAGTCATTCACTTGACTTTCAACACATAAAGATGTTTTTAACTGTCCATCTTGTTGCATACTTTGATATGAAAACTGAGCAATCTGCCCAAAGCGTTCATTCATGGATTGTACAAACACATCGACAGATATATTCCCTGAACTCACTATATTATTTATGAGTTCTGTAATATTTACACCTTGGGAAATATCTATATATAAATCAATCACTTCAATCCCTCCCATATCATTTTTACCCCTTAGGGGCATAGAAAAACCCTGTCGCACAATTTTTACATTTAGCAAACAGGGTTCAACATTTAATAATATAATTAGAATTCTTATTTTGATTCAAGCCTATTTCGAAGTTTATCGATTGTACCCGTTCCAGTCACTGGACGTTCAAGAACAAGATACATAAAGTTAAGGGCTAAAATGTCTTCTGGATGTGTTTGGTCCTCAGAGAATTCTCCTAAATTTTTATATGCATCTTCTAACTTATTTAGTGGTACAGCCATACTGTTGCTCAAACTGCCAATCTCTGGTAAATATAAATTTTCAGAAGGGATTGTGTTCACTATAGCTTCACCATTAGCAGTTAACACAACAGACAACATAAAATCTTTCATAAGCTGAGTGTTAGGTTCTATAAATGTAATTGGAACCCATTTATATACTGCAGAAGGAGAGACATCACCACGTTTTGCCTCGAACACAAATGGTTTTACATTACCAGGTCGGATTAGAATATGTTCTATAAGCTCTTCAGGTAGTTTTATCCCAGCTACTTCTTCAAAGCCAATCATATTACTTAACTCGGTTAACATCTCAGGATGTTTGTTCATGTACAACTTAAAGAAAGTTTGAATCAGGTCTTCCTTCAGTTTGTCTTTATGAAGATCAACTGCTTCTTGACTTAAAACAATCGCATTGTTAGAGATAAACACAGCCGGCAATCTTGAACCTGACGCCACTTTTACCATAGCAATACTGTCGTCAAACTTAATACCGAATGTTTCAAACTGATTTTCAAACTCCATAGTCAACTTAATAAGTTTGTCGCGTTCTTTAATGGTCCATTCCTGGACAAATTCAGATTTAACTACACGTTCATTCTTATCTGCATTAAATAGAAAATAGTTATCTTCTACTCTTGATAAGTTTTCTATGTAACCCACTTCACTTAATAGGAGTTCACTTGCTGCTTCTAGTTCTGGAAAATGTAATCTATCACTTAAGTCGATGAGTTCAGATATCATTGTTGTACCTGTATTTGCTTCAACTTGAACAGATTGCGTATTACTTTCTTGAGTGAGTGTTTGACAGCCAGTTAATGTTGTTAAACTTAAAGCTGCTATCAAAACTCCAATCGTTACTTTTCTAATCATTATTATCACACCATTCTGATATTATCGCATATATATGCTTAAATACCCTTTTTCTCTTTGTATACTTCTGATTTTAAAATAAGTCAATCTGCATTACAAGCAAATCGGTTTAATTTTCAAGGATATGGCTATAAATACCACTGGTATGACCAGTGATATGCTATTATACTTGTTTTAAAATTGTACTTATTACAAATTATTAAGGTGAAAACAAGGCTTTTTTCTACGAAGTCCGATACAATCCTGGAGTAATTTGGTATACTATAACCAAGTTATTGAGAATCATTATCAACGAGGTGATAATTATGATAAAAAATATAGTTATTGGTGGTACTGCAGGTCATGGGATTAATACCCTGTCTTATTTCTTAGTCAGAATTTTAAGAGACCATGGCTATTACATTCATTCAATGAAAGATTACATGTCACGGGTTCGTGGTGGTGCTAACTTTACACAAATTAGATTCGGTAGTAAACCCATTCACAGCCATGATCCCAAAATTGATATATTAATGGCTCTTAATCAAGAAGCCATCGATTTACACAGCCATCGACTTCGCAAAGGTGGATTTTTAATTTGTGACTCCGAGGCCCAAACAGATTACCTAAATGTCATTCGTATACCTATAAAAGAAATAGGTGCTTCTAACCAAAACCCTAGAGGCATTTCTTCTATTGCTGTTGGTGCAATTGTGAAAGCTTTGGGACTAGATAAAGAAGATCTTAGAAAAATATCCATTCCTAAATGGCCGGAAGCCATGGTAGAGAAAAACTATAAAACTGCTCTTGAAGCATATAATGCTTCTACAAAAGTTTATGAAAAAATTGAGAGCGTTATCAAACCTGATTCAGATATTCTATACATGTCAGGTAATCAGGCAATCGCCCTTGGAGCAATTGCAGGTGGATTAGACTTTTACTGCGCCTACCCCATGGCACCTTCTACAGGTATCATGTCTACATTAAGTCAGTTTGAAAAAGATGCTGGGATATTAGTAGAACAAGCTGAGGATGAAATAGCAGCAATGAATGTTGTAATAGGAGCATCTGCAACAGGTGCACGATCTATGACAGGTTCTTCTGGTGGTGGTTTAGCCTTGATGGTTGAAGCCCTGGGTTTTGCAGGTATTGGTGAAGTTCCAATCGTTGCCGTAGATGTACAACGTCCTGGGCCAGCAACCGGCTTACCTACGCGTACAGAACAAAGTGACTTGAGTTTTGTACTCAATGCTTCACAAGGTGAAATGCCTCAAATGATTATTTCGGTAAAGTCAGTAGAGGATGCTTTTTATCAGACTGCTCGCGCATTAAATATCGCTGAAACTTATAGATTACCCGTTTTAATACTAAGTGACCAGTACTTGGCGGATATGTCCCAGTCATTTGAAGAGCCAAACTTAGAAGACATAAAAATCATTGAAAATGAAGACACTCAAAAAGATCTTGGTCAACTTTACAAGATGTACGATTTGTCCAGTTCACTTACACCAAGAATGTTCCCAGGACAGTCGGGTTCTACCCTAACATTTACGGATAGCCATGAACATGATGAAGTTGGTCATATCACGGAAGATTCTGAGTTACGAACACAAATGATGCATCGCAGAATGGGTAAATTAAAGCTCCTTAAAAAAGATTTACAAGAACCTGATTATTTCGGACCAAACTCTGCAGAGATTGTTTTAGTCGGTTGGGGATCTATGTACGGCCCCCTCAAGGACGCTGTAGAACATTTAAATAACCATGGTCATAGTGTTGGAGCACTTGTCTTTGGTGACCTCTTCCCTCTGCCTGAGAAGAAGCTCCGCTCATATGCCACAACGGCTAAGACGCTCGTTAATGTTGAGATGAATTATACAGGTCAGCTCGCCCGATTGATTCGAATGGAAACCGGCATTGAAATGAACCATAGTATTCTTAAGTTTGACGGACGTCAACTCAACTTCAGAGAAATTGCCGAGCAAGTAAAGGAGTTGATTTAAATGACTCAAATTTTGACACAAGCCCAAGAGAAAAATAGATTCGACAACACAGTTGAAAATACATGGTGCCCAGGTTGCGGAAACTTTGGCATTCAATCAGCAATCAAATCTGCTTTACATGAAATGGACTTAAATCCTGAAGATGTTCTACTTGTATCCGGTATTGGCCAGGCAGCTAAAATGCCTCATTATGTTAAAGCCAATGGCCTTAATGGATTACACGGGAGAGGCCTTCCCCTTGCATTTGGCGCTTACGTTGCCAACCCGGACTTAAAAATTCTACTCTCAACTGGAGATGGAGACGCATATGGCGAAGGTGGTAACCACTTTATTCACAACATAAGAAGAAATCTTGATATTGTGCATATGGTTCATGACAACCAGGTTTATGGTTTAACAAAAGGACAAGCTTCACCTACAACAGCTCAAGGTCAGACCACAACCCTTCAGCGAGATGGGGTACGCCTGAACCCACTTAATCCGGTCGCAATGGCAGTTTCCCTTGGTGCTAGTTTCGTTGCTCGTGCTTTCTCTGGTGATCAAGACCACCTAAAAGAAATCTTAAAAATGGCTATGAAACACAAAGGATATGCACTTATCGACATTTTACAACCTTGTGTGACCTTTAATAAGGTTAATACCTACAAGTGGTATAAAGATAGAATTTATTACATTGAAGATAATTACAATCCACATAATCAACAGACTGCTTTTGCTAAAGCTCTTGAATGGGGAGATGATGGAATCCCCCTAGGAATCATTTATAAAAATGATCATCCAACATATCTCGATCGCGTTGATCATTTGAAAGATTTTAAACCACTTTCCAAGAGAAAAAGAAAATCGACTGACGCCGTCAACATTCTGAAATCGTTCAAATAACCCGTTTTCAAAATAAAAATCAAGATTAGTTTAGAATTCCTACATATGTTTATATGTAGGAATTTTTATTGCACGTTTGATATTATTTGTTATAATGAGCATAGTGTACGACATCTTTTGCACAATATCATTAGAAAAAGGGGACAATAAAATGTTTGGGTTAAAAACAAATTCAGCAATTGAAATGCTCGCCTCTATGGCAAGGTATGCCAGACGAGCACAATATGAGCTGAGCTCGGAACAAAAGCGCTATCAGTTAGACACGTATATCGAGTCTTACATGGGCCAGATAGAGCAGAAACTTCCAAGAATCGTGAGAAATGAAATTGATAACTTCTTTATTGCATACAGAGGCATTGAGAAGATATCGATTAAACACATCCACGAAAATAACATCAGCTCACCTCAAGAGTTTCTGAAGTATTTCAAAGCGCTGACATCAGATGATATTATTACTATCGCATCTGAAGCTTTAAGGTTATCTGCTGATGAAATCAAAAACATTAGCTACCAAGGATTACTTATCCACTTAGGCCATCTTCCGATTACAGAAGATGCAAGCTTGGATGAAGAAGCGCAAATGTACTACCATTTCTTTAAGTATCCAGAACTGACAAAACAACGTCTTGATATTTTATTCGAGACCTACTACAATGACTTCTTCCAGTACATTGAAAACGCTGTTATGTTACATCTAGAGGAAGTTAAAAGTCACCATATGGACTACGTTGAAGACGATCTAGAAGCTTACCTTGGCGCACTCTTTAAGAGCAGCGGTAAAATTCCAGACAATATGTCTGAAGGTTTAGCTTACATCAGTTACTTCTACGAACTAGATGCGCACTCGATCAATGACACGGGCAATGTTTTCATTTATGGTTTCGCACTTGAAAACAGATTCAATGAACAAGAGCGTAAGAAGAATACTGAAGATTTACTAAAGGCATTATCCGATCCTAAAAGAATTGAAATTTTAAGACTGATTGGTAAAAAACGTTGGTACAGTAAAGAGCTTGCTGAATACTTCAACTTGGCTAAAGGTACCATGTCTTATCACATTAATAAATTACTGAGTATGGGCATTATAAGAGAAACATCTGGTGAATTTAACCGCGTTTATTATAATGTTGATGAAGAACGACTCACTATTCTTTTTGAAGAAGCTCTTGACGATCTTCTGAATAAAAATGAGATCTAAAAAGTCATGGCATGTTACTGCTTTTCCCAGTGCATGAGTATTATACCTATAAATCAAAAGTGCAGGTCCATATCGTATGGACCTGCACTTTTTTATTTATTTGATTAAATTCTAAATATAACCTTAACACATGACTTAGTTTTCAAAAGCTGGTTTTGGCTCTTCTTGTTTGTTTTTCGCTTTTCTATTTTTTACTTTTACAACCATATCATCAGCAATTGTATAAAGCACTGGAATGAATACAAGTGTTAGCAGCGTTGAAACCAACAGGCCTCCAACAACGAATCTTGCCATTGGTGCCATCGACTCAGATCCTTCACCAATTGCCATAGCCATAGGCATTAAACCTAAGACAGTGGTTAATGTCGTCATTAAAATAGGTCTTAGGCGTATAGGTCCAGCTGACATTATTGCGTCTATTCTCGACTCGCCTCTTTCTCTTCGTAAGTTAACTGCATCAACAAGTACAATTGCATTGTTTACTACAATACCAGCCAACATGATCATACCAATCATGGCCGGTACACTCAGTGGTGTGCCAGTAAGAGCGAGTCCAATTAGACCACCAGACATTGCAAGTGGAACTGAAAACATAATTACAAACGGTTGTACTAAAGACTCAAATTGAGAAGCAATAATCATATAAACCAATACAACAGATAGGGCTAATGCCATAAACAGACTTACAAAGGAACTCTGCATTTCTTCAGCCTGTCCACCAATTTCATATGCGTATCCGATTGGCATGTTATAGGCTTCAAGCACTTCAACAATATCACGGTTTACAGCTGACAGGTCTCGACCAAACACATCACCAGTAATACTTGCATAACGTTCTTGGTTGATTCTACTTATAGTACTTGGACCCTGGTCTACTTTTATCTCAGCCACTTGTGAAAGTGGAACAGATACACCTCTTGGGCTAATGAGGGCTGTATCTTGTAAACTTTCGTACTGTCGCCCTACATCCAAAGCACTTTTAATTACTATATTAATTTCTTCTTCATCAATCTTAATACGCGACGCCAAAATACCGTCAATTCTGCTCTTAACCATACTAGAAATTGCGTTACTACTTAAACCATACTGACCTGCTTTTTCTCGGTCAATCTTTAACTGAATTTCAGGAAGACCCTCTTCCATAGAAGTAACAACTTCTCTAGCACCTTCTACTGCTTTAATCTCTTGTGATAAATCGTCCGTAATAACACGTAATGTTTCAATGTTATCCCCTTTTACGCGGATATCGATCATTGAACCACCAGACATCATACCGCTAGCTGCAGTAACTTGAATGTCTGCACCCGAAATGTCTTTAAGGGCTGAACGAATGTCATCAGCAATAGCTCGGTTCGACTGGTCTCTATCAGCAACAGGTTTTAGTTCTATTGTTATCTGAGCTGAGTTAGACGATGTAGACCCTGTCATGGCACTCATCTGGTCACCAGACCCTGTACTCGACATAATAGAAGCTACATCATCACTTGACGTTTCAAGTATAATGGTTTCAGCTTGTTCAACAAACTCCTGTGTTTTACTTAAGGCTGAACCTTCAGGGAGTTTCATCGATACGGTAACCTGCCCCCCGTCTGATGATGGGAAGAACTCAGCACCAACAACAGCGACTAAACCTAAACTTAACACAAATATAGACACAGTGACTGCAATAACTGTTTTTCTATGTTTAATTGAGAAATCTAAAAGACCTCTGTATCTTTTTTCTACTGCTTTAAATATACCCGCTTTTTTCTCACCCGTCTGAAGGGCTTTGGTATCTGTGTTCAGAAGTTTCGAAGCCAGCATAGGTACTAATGTCAAGGCAATAAATAATGATGCAAGCAGTGACATTACAACCGTTAAAGCAAAATCTCTAAAGAGGATGCTTACCATACCTTCAACAAAGGTTAAGGGTAAAAATACTACAACTGTTGTTAGAGTTGATGCAAAGATTGCATTACGTACTTCATCTGCCCCTTGAATAGCAGCACGATGACTCTCTACCCCTTCAGTTCTATATCTAAAAATGTTTTCAAGAACAACAATAGAGTTATCTACAAGCATACCAACCCCTAGTGTTAAACCACCAAGCGTCATCATATTTAAAGTAATTCCATTGAAGTAAATGAGTATAAAGGTTGCAATAACTGAGATCGGAATAGATAAACCGATTACTAAAGTTGACTTAAAGTGTCTTAGGAATAGATATAAAATCACAACTGCAAGTAAACCACCTAATAAGGCCGAGTTCACAACGTTGTCAATCGAGTTTTCAACATTGGTTGCTGTATCAGAAAATATCTGTAAGTCAACACCTTGCAGTTGACCTTGTAAGTTTTTAATCTCACTTCTAAGTTGTTGAGCTACCTCAACAGTATTTGCATCTGACGACTTTTGAATGGAAATGTTAATCGTCCGCTCACCATCTTGTCTAACAATGCTGTCTGGATCTTTTGCAACCATTCTTACATCTGCCAATTCTTCAAGTCTTGCTTGTCCCCCCCTTGGTAAAGAAACAACCAAGGACTGAAGTTCACTTACCGACTCAAACTCTCCTACCTGGCGGATATTTAACTCAAGTGGACCTTTATTCATATTTCCAAGTGGAGTGTTAAAGTTCTCTGCAGCGATCATTTGTGCCAATTGACCCGCTGTTAGTCCGTAACCTGATAATACTTCCTCAGATACATTTATTTGAACTTCACGTGTTTCTCCACCTGAAATATTAACTGAGGCTACCCCACCTATCCGTTCTAATTTAGGTGAGACTATGTCTTCAGCTATTTGCTCAAGTTCACTAATACTTTTATCACCACTTAAGGTAAGATTCATAATAGGCATGGCATTAATGTCGAGTTTTAATACCATAGGTTCGTCAGCACCTTCTGGCAGGTACCCCTTAACACGGTCCACACTTTCCCTAATATCAATGGCTTTCATATCCATATCTGTGCCAAAGTCAAATTCGAGAATTGTTACCGCTGAACCATTCATAGCATTCGTTGTTATTGTTTCTAGACCTTCTAATGTAGCCAAACTATCCTCGATAGGTTTTGCCACCATTTTTTCAATTTCTTTTGGACCCGCTCCGTCAAACTGTGTAACTACAACAGCGACAGGAAACTCAATGTTTGGGAATAAATCTACAGCTAAGCGACTGAGTGATACAATCCCCATGATTACAATAATTAGTGTGACCATGATAACTGTAACAGGACGCTTAACAGATATTTTGGATAAGTTCAAGCCTACTCACCTCCATTAACTTTAAGAGATGTACCCGCTTCGATGAACTGCTGTCCTTCAACAATTAAGTCATCACCTGGTTCAAGACCATCTAGAATTACTGTCATTTCACCATTGTCAAAACCAGTTGTTACATACTTTTCCACAGCTGTGCCATCTTCATTCACATAAACAATTTTACCATCGGTACGGTCAAGGATTGAAGTCGATGGAATGACAATAGAATCTGTGGCTTCTGATATGTCTAATCCAACATTAACAAACATACCTGGTTTAATAATATGGTCTGCATTATCAATAAGCACTCGTACAGGGAAGAGTCTCGTTTGTAAGTCAGCTGCAGGACTAACCCACTCAATAGACCCTATAAAATCTTCTGAAGATATTGCTGGTACCTTTGCTGAAACATGATCTCCCGCTTTTAAACTATTAATAATATTCTCAGCGACTTGAATATCAACATAAACTTCATCCATATTAATCACGTCTGCAATATGTTGCCCTGCACCAATACTTTGACCCGCTTCAATATTCAGTGCAGAAATTACACCTGTAATCGGTGACTTAAGATCTGCATCGTTTAACTGGTCAAGAGCTTGGTCTAAACCAATTTTTGCTTGTGCCACTTGAACTTTTGCACCTTCAACACTAGCTGTGTTTGCACCAAGCTCAGCTTGTTCATATTGTGATTTTGAAACGGCTGCTCCGTTTGGACTTTCGTATAGAGCTTTTGTACGTTCAAATGACTTAACTGCTAATGCGTGTTGATCTTGTGATGCATTTAACTGATGTGAGGCAGCTTCATATGAAAGTTGAGCATTTCTATATGAGCGTTCAACATTCTCTTTATTTAAGGTATAGATTTTTCCGTCTTCACCAATTTCATCCCCCACACGAACAGGTACATCTAAAATTTCACCCGGAACCGTAGATGCGAGATGAACAATATTTGTTGGAGACAGAACACCACTATAAGACAAGGTTCTATCTAGGTTAGACTTTTCTACTTTTACGGTTTGTACTGCTTGGACTTTTTTCTCAATTTGGGTACTTTGTTTAGCATCTGCTTGTGAACACCCTGCTAAAGACCCAATCACTAATGCTGATATAGCTAATACAGCTATTTGCTTACGCATAATTATACCTCCATTTAATCTCATAATCTCATTTTCCAGACCCATCATATCCTTTAAGGTTGAATAGCCAATTATATAATTCTTAAAAATTCTTAAATGAGACAATTCAACTTTCCAGTTTATTAATGAGATGATAAAGTTAGGGTATAAAAGTATGTAATTAATTATGTTCTGGAGGTTATTATGTCGCAAGAACTCATTCATATAATAGAAGATGAAGTAGAGATAGCCGAACTCATTCGTGACTATTTAGAGGACGAAGGTTTTAGGGTTGCATTTTCAACCGATGGTCAAAGTGGTTTAGAGAAGTTCAGACTTGAAAAACCCGACCTTGTTGTTTTGGATTTGATGTTGCCCAAAATGGACGGATTTGAAGTCTGTCGTTTAATGCGAAAAGATTCTGAAATACCTGTTATAATCCTTAGTTCTAAAAATACAGATATGGATAAAGTCCTGGCACTCGGAATTGGGGCAGACGATTATGTTACAAAACCATTTAGCCCAATTGAGTTAGTAGCTAGAATTAAAGCCCATTTAAGACGTTCAACAAAACAAGGTTCAACTTCAAACAATCAAAATGTTTTGGAGTTTGGCCCCTTAAAAATTGATAGTTCTGCTTATACTGTTCACGTTGACGATAAAATAGTAAACATGACCAACAAAGAATTTGAACTCCTTAAACTTCTTGCTCAAAATCCCAATCAGGTTTTGACTAAAGACCAGATCATTAATGCGGTTTGGGGTAACAACTATTATGGAGATGACAACACAATTCCAGTGCATATTCGGAAAATACGTGAAAAAATTGAAGCAGACCCCAGTCAACCAAAGTTTATACTAACCGTTTGGGGAGTTGGATACCGTTTCACAGGAGGCACTGTGAATGAATAAACTTCTCGTGCGTGTATACTTATATCTATTGATTATGGTTGCATTTTCCTTGGTTCATATTGGGTCTATTCAGTCACAAATATTAACCGAAGGTGAGTTTTGGGGTTATGAGGTTATAGCAAAAGAAGATCTCCATATATTTTACCAGTCTTTAAATGAAATTTTGCGTACTCGATTTATTACGGAGTCAACAGAGTCAAATAAAATTTTGGAAAGTAACATTGAGACTATTGGTGAGTCTTATGGCTTAGGCACGACTGTTAATCTACTTTCCGTTTATTCTGAAGATGGACAGTGGGCAGACGGTTCCGATACCACTTTCGAGATTAAACAAGATACACAATATAATGCCTCACGCCTAAAACAATATCTACGTATGTTGACCCCACCCCAAAATATAGACGAAATTATGTACATCTCGGGTGAAACAACGGATGGTGTACTCGTAACCTTTGTCACACGATTAGATCAGCGCTCCTTAAATATTATGAATCATTATGCACATTCATCATATTACTTGAACAACTGGTCTATAGTAATCGCTATGTTAATAGCATTTTTACCCATAGGTATCTTTTTCTATTTTAACTACATTCGTCCTCTAAACAAGCTTGGACTAGCTGCAAATGCCATAGCACGTGGAGAACTTGACTTTGTAATTAATCCTAGGGGTCTTGATGAAATCAAAGATTTTTCAAAAGCATTTGACAATATGCGTCACGAACTTGAAGAAAGCAGAAGCAGAGAAAAGGCTATTCTTGATAATAGACAGCAGTTAATCACAAACATATCACATGATTTAAGGACACCTATCACCTCAATTTCAGGATATGTTGAAGGCCTCCTTGACGGAAAAGGTGAGAATCCTGAACGAATGGAACGTTATTTAAAAACAATTAAATCTAAGACAGAGTATCTAAACGGAATGATTAATGATCTATTCTTATTCTCCCAACTTGATATGGATGGCTATACCCTTGATTTAAGATTGTTGAATAGCCGTGACCTGTTAGAGCAAATAACTGAACCCATTGAACTTTGGTTAGATGACAGCCCTTTATCATTAAAAATTGATAAACCCTTCCCTGCAGTTCCAATAAAAGCAGATGGCGCCCGTTTATCTCAAGTTATTGAAAACATCGTACAGAATAGTATTAAGTATTCAAATGAAGATGCTTTGCTCATAATAAACACTTCAATTAAAGACCACCACTTGGTCTTATCATTTGTAGACAACGGTATTGGAATTAAAGAAGAAGCCCTACCCTATGTGTTTGATGCATTTTACAGAGAAGATCAAAGCCGAACACAAAGCCTCGGGGGGGCTGGTTTAGGACTTTCAATTTGTAAAAAAATCATTGAACTTCACAAAGGCCACCTTAAATATTTCAAGCAAGTTTGGTGTGGGAACCACTGTTGATATCTACCTCCCACTTGAAGAGTATATTTCTATTTAAGTAAAACAAACCCCAAGATGTCAATGTTCATCTTGGGGTTTTGATATATTTCCTTCATTACTTAATCAATATATTCTCGTAAGTGTTAGGGCTGAGTAATATAAGTTTTTTCTTGTTGAGCCTTTAGCTTGTACATTCGAGAATCAGCAATCTTCACTAGGGTCTCGTAGTCCTCAGAATCTTCTTTAAAATATGCCGCTCCATAACTAAATCGAATGTGGATATTTCTTTCATCCGTTATGATAGGATTTTCGATTAATCCATCAGCAAGTTCCTTCATCCGTCTGTCAAGATTATCGGCATTAATCTCATGAAAGACACCAACAAACTCATCTCCACCAAATCTTGCAAGTACATCTGAAGCTCGAACTAACTCTTTAAGCCTACCTATGAATCCCTTTATTAAAGCGTCACCTTCTAGATGCCCATATAAGTCATTCACTTGTTTTAGACCATTTAAATCAAACATAACAAGGGCAAAACTATCATTATATCTTTTAGCTTTTCTCTCCATAGTTTGGTAATACTCTTCAAACCATCTTCTATTAAATACACCCGTTAACTTGTCATATCTAGATAAGTATATTGCTTCATCTAATAACTTCTGCTTATTTATTGCCATCTCAATTTGTGATCTTAAAAAATCAACAATCATATAATCTTCTTCTTGGAAGGCGTTACGAACAGGACTGTCTAAGTGGACCATTCCAATAAGAGTGTCATTATGGTATATTGGCGCACAAATGGATGACCTAATAGGATTCTCACTCATTTTTTGAGTATCATACAGCTTTACGTCATGTAAACGAGATACATCGTTAATGATTTCAGTGGTGTTCATCTGACCACCTGTTTTGATGTATAAGAACGATTCTTCAATTGGAATTTCAAGATTTTCAATGAAATCAGACTCATAGCCTCGATATGCACCTACATGTAATTTCCCATCGTCTCCAACCAACAAAATTGTACCTCTGTCTGCTATTGGCACACTGTCTATGGCCCCATCTAAAATAATGTCATATAAAATATCCATGTCATCAATACCCATAATCGATTGGGTTAAGATGAGCATGTCCTCCTTCATACGCACTAGTTTATTCAGTTGTGTTTCATAATGTTTTTGGTTAGAAACATCAAAACCACTGATCAGTTTAACATTTCTTGACTCAAACTTTAAATCCGATATTTCTAACTTTGTCCATATCGGTTTTTTGTTTTTATTAATTATACGCACAGTGTAGTGTCTAACAGTACCTGGTTCCCATACTGTATTTGATGAACGACTTTCCAGTAATAAAGCATCTTCATAATCAATGAGATCAATCCACTCCATCCTCTCTAACTCGTTCATTGTATAACCCGTTAACTGAAGTGCGCTTTTATTACAATAAGTAATTTTATCTTGATCAAGAACAATGAGCGCAGCCGGAACATGGTTCATAAACAACCTAAATTTGTGTTCACTTTCCATAAGTCGTTCAGTTAGAGCATCTCTATAGTCAATTTCTAATTCTAATTGACCATACTGATCTTCTAACATTTTGGTTTTGTTATATAAATGAATTTCCTGACGATGTTTATGTTCAGAATAGTACCAGAGAATTGACAATAATATAATTAGTGCTATCAGTTGACCATCTGGTAGGTATAGCATTTTTTGCTGCGTCACCAAAGAGTATAAATAAATAAGTCCAGTTAGTGTCGACGAAATTCTAAATCCTTCTGAATCAACAATAAACAAACCAATGCTAATAACCAAAATGAAATAAACTTCATGACCAAAATCAATAATCGACCCATACCAGCTATATATTGCTGCTAAAAATAATGTCAAAAACATGCTAATTCGAATATAACTTGTTTTTCCTAATTTTAGAACAACAAATGTGGTTGCCGTTAAAAACAAACATGCTGCATAAAACACCCACTCCATACTCTGAACCTGTGTTACATGTATAGAGTGAAAAACGCCCAAAATGACTTGCAACGCAAAAAACAGACCTATAATTCGCTGCAAGTAAGTATAATTTTTATTCAACCGATCTATTTCAAAGACTTCAGAAGTCTCTTCTAGATCTATCTTGAATAGACCAAACAATTTATCCACATTCTCACCATTCCTTAATCGATCTGACCTTTCATAAGACGATCGACCACAATTGCACCGGACCCCATTAGAATTTGATGTCTTGTAAGTCCACTTTCCCCAACATACATTTGATAAAGATTTTTATCAATACTACTATGTGCAAGATGTTTGTTTATGTTTCTATTCATAATATTATGTGCATCATAAATGCCTGATATAAATATTTTTTCAGGATTTATCATATTTACAATTGCCCCTAGACCACGCCCTACATACCGACCTGTATCACGGATAATTTGCTGGGCAACTTGGTCTCCTTGTAATGCCATACTATAAATCATATCTGCGTTAACATTGGCAAGATCGTACTGGATATACTCAAGAAGTTTATTGATTTCACCCTCTTCAAGTTTATTAATAAACCTGGTGACTATGCCATTATAACTAGCAACCGCTTCAAAACATCCAGATTTACCACAGGTACACTTTATATTCTCTGACGAAACCTTGTGGTGACCAACATTACATGCACTAAAATTAAAACCTGTATATAGGTGTCCATTCATATATACCCCAGTATAAATGCCTTCACCAATATGAACGTGAACAAAATTATCACAATCTGACCCAGCGCCATATAAGCGTTCTGCAACAGCAAGTGCAGCCCCCATTCCACTTATACATACAGGGATGTGAAATCTATCTTCCATGATCTTTCCAAATGCAACTTCACGCCACTGGAAGTCTCTTGCTTGTCGGACATATCCTGTTTCTTCATTTACCAGACCATCAATTGTACAGCCAATCGCTAGGAGTTTTTCACCAGCTTCTTCAATAAGTGCTTTTTCTCTGTCAAGGACACTTCCAAGCACATCAAAAACGGCCCATAGCTGTCTTCCCTTTTCATAAGCTAAAGTCCGCATATCAGTAAAGTGACCATTTAGATCCATCCTACCTATTTGCATGCCATTTCTTCCAAAACTCACCGCAATAATAACTACTTTTTCGGAGTTCAAATCCATTAAAGTGGGTTTTCGGCCCCCTGTTGACACTCCTTCTCTAACAGCTTTGACGATCCCACGATCTTCTAAGTCTTTGCAATTTGAAGACACCGTTGCCGCATTTAAATTGAGAACACGAGAAATATCCGCTTTAGAAATAGGACCCATATCTCTGATAACATTCAAAATTGCCAAAGTATTAATTTCTTTCATACCTTGCTTGTCTACTGTAAAGTAACTCAAGATTTCCCTCCGGTAAAACATTATGATAAAAACTCATATACAAGTTTCTTTATTGAATAAATTAAGATGTGAGTTTATTATACCTTCCCGCCAATATCAGTTCAAGTAAATAAGATGAAAATCAGACTAATTACCTGATTTCACTGGCTTTGACGATTATCTAGGCCACACTAAAGAACCTCCAGTTAATGCACATTTCTGGAACTAAAATCAGAACTAATCTCCGTTTGTCGCAGTATATGTCTAGATCCACTACTATAGAAGCAAAAAAAGAGAGCTAATCGCCCTCTTTTTAGAGTTACTTATCTGACATACATGTTAAAATAGATTTTATCTCATTTATGCTTTCTTTAAATATCTTTACAAGGCTAGGGTCAAATTTTTTACCACTTTGAGAATCAATGAATTCTACGGCCTTTTCAACTGGCCAAGCCTCTTTGTAAACCCTCTCATGACATAAAGAATCAAAAACATCAGCCATAGCCACGATACGTGCAATTAATGGAATTTCATCTCCGACTAGGCCTTGAGGATATCCACTTCCATCCCAGTTTTCATGGTGATGACGGGCAATCATAGAAGCTGTATCCATCAATGTCAGTTTAGAATCTTTGAGAATTTCATACCCAATGTCAGTGTGTCTTTTCATATTGCCAAACTCTTCATCTGTTAATGGACCAGGTTTATTAAGTATGGTTTCAGAAATGCCAATTTTACCTACATCGTGCATCGGGGCAGCCATTCTTATCATGTCTGCTTCTTGTTCAGTTAATCCGAACTTACGCCCCAATAAATAGGTAATTTCAGCAACGCGTCTTACATGATTTGCAGTTTCTTTCGAACGACTCTCAACCACTTCACCCAATCTATAAATAACTTCTTTTTGTGTACTAACAATACGTTCATTAAGATAAACATTATCAAATGCTACACTAATATTCGTGCTAAACAAATTCATTAGTTCTTTGTCAATATCTGAAATTTCTTTTACACCTTTAAAAACTATATAGTTTTCAATTTCACCTAAACTCTTATAATATCCAACAAAGATATTATCTTTAAATAAAGGTTGTTTTTTGTTTTCTGCTTCTTCAAGACACTTAAGAATTTGCTCGTTTGCTACTTCTTCTATTTTTCGGTCAACGTATTCTTCAAACTCCCCACATCCGGCTAATACAATAAGATGACCATTTTTCTTAGCTGCTGCCATGCCAGATGGTTTTCTAAAATATATGGCTTCTTCCTCAAGTCCATACATAGATATCATCTGCATAATTAGACCTGCAGTAAACTGTTTTAAAGAATTAATCTCAAATAAGCGATTGGACGCCTCTACAATCTTGTGAAGGCCTCTTCTATTTTTATCGATGATCGTTAAATCTTTGTATGATCTTAATGCAGAAACCAATGATGTAAATAGTTTTTGCACAGTTAATTCTGTCTTGGTTTTGTAATCGTTAATGTCATAATCCACAATAACACGCTCTTCTGGAGCCTGTCCAGGCTGTCCAGTTCGCAGTATAATTCGGATCATCTTATTTTCAAGAACATCTCTAATATATTTAACAAGTTGTAATCCAGCGTCTTCATGTTCCATTACTACATCTAGAAAAATTACGGCAATTTCTTTGTTAGATTTCAATATATTTTTCGCTTCTTCACTAGAATAAGCACTTATGAACTCCACTTTTTTACCTTCGAATACAAAGTCATTTAAAACCAATCTGGTTGTATTGTGAACGACGTCTTCATCATCTACAATTAATACGACCCACGGTTCACTCGCTTCGTGTTCTAAGTCCTGCGTCTCATCACTGTCTTCTTCTAAAAATACAATTAAATCATCATTTTTGTCATCATTCATGGTTAGCCTCCATTGTTGGAATTTCTATAAAGACGCGTGTTCCTTCATTACTGTTTGAAGTCAATTCTACATATCCTTCAAATATTTCTTCAACAATCTGTTTAACATTACCTAGTCCAATTCCAAGTCGTCCTTGGTCCGACTTGGTTGTATAAAATGGCGCAAAAGCATTTTCCACTTCATGTTCACTCATACCAATTCCATTGTCTGATACTTCAATAATTATCTTGCCTTCTGACTGTGTGGCTAAGACTTGAATCTTACCAATACCTAAGTTGTCAAATGCATGGTATAAACAATTAGATACAAGCTGCAATATAAGGTATGTCAAGTATGAAGCACTTGATACGTCTGATAAATCCGACTCAATATCTGTCGATAGCTCGATCAATCGATTTGAGTTTTCCACCATTGCAAGAGAACATGCACTTTCAAGAATCTCAACAGTTGATAAGATCTTAGCACGAGACATTACTGTATATACCTCACCATCAACCATCTGGTGAGAATCCTTATATAACTTTTCCAACCTTTTTCCTAACTTCTCAATGGCATTAATTCCATTCTTTAGGTAACTCTCAAGATCAGCTCTTTTTAAGGCGTCAGAATCATAAAGTTCAATCATTTTTTTCAATCGATCTCCATTTATCTGAAGCTCACTCATAGCCTCTTTCATTTGAATAGAAACCTTCATATGACCTTTTAAGTATATGTTGTACATCCTTAAAGACATATCCAGTTGTATCATTCTTTCTATGAAACCTTCTGATTGGAAGGCCAACTTATTCATGTCTTGTTTACATGCATGTAATTGGTTTTTTAACGTATCACTCTCAAATTGAAGTCTCTTGTGTTCTTCTTTGAGGACTTCACACTGCTTATTTGCGAGAGTCAGATCGTTTGTCCGTTCTACAACGAGTTTGTTCAAATCTTCATCGACCAATGATGATAGCCTATCTTTTTCAGATTCTAACATTTCATTCATCATATGTTCCTTGCGGTTGAGATACCACAAGGCAATAATCATGGTAATGAGTGCTGTTGTAATCGCTACACCTAACAACAGAGGAGCTAACTCTCTTAAAGTGTCAGTTGGTCGATTAATAACAACTGCTTCGTTGGGAATTGAAATAGATTCTAGGCCATATCGTTTAAGTTCTATGTAGTCAAAGTATAGTTCAGGCTGTACTTCGATTAATCCATTTTCTCCTATGCTTTTCCCTTGTAATTTTGAAACAACTTGGCTTGCCGCTGCTTTTCCATGTTCATAACTATCAGTTAGATATCCACCAACAATACCTTGCCCCAAGTAAAATTTCCACATCCCATAAATAGGTGCAGGGCTTCGTTTATATATTTCGTCAAGCCCTTCATTATAAGAATAGTGAATGCCTTGATCATCCACATTGTAGAGAATCATTAAAACAGCATCATACTTGTCCAGTCCATCTAACTTGGTGTCGATTGCATCAATATTAGATGACATGAAAAACTCAATTTCTTGTTTGCCCTGAAAACTCTTAACTGCATCTTTCACATTACCTAATACAGCTTGGCCAGTAACAGTCTCATCGGTCACTATGAGTATTTTGCTATCATTGGGATGAATTGCTGATATGATTTTCAGCGTTGCATCTACATCAACATACTCATAGACACCAGAGTAACGATCTGGCAAATTAATATTGTCACTGGTTGGATTTAATCCTACAAAAACAACAGGTGTATTTCCAAAAAAACTACGATTTCTTTCGCGAACATAATTAAACGCATTGTTATCGGCTGTAACTATTAATGAAAACTCTTCATCTTTATACTTTTGCTCAAAGTATGTGGTGAAATTATCATAATATGCATCTGACCGATTCCTTTTCGTATCCATATACTCTTCAGACACTAAAATAGAGCCTCTTTGATCGTCTATTGTCTCAAAGAAACCTCTTGATATTTCACGTGTCCAAGCGTTTTGCGGGTCATACGACTGCAAAAATAGCACATGGTGCTTGTCTCCATCAGCAAATGTGCTTGTTACTGGTAGTATGGATTGCACTACTAAAATGATTGATAATACAAATGCTGTCTTTAGTCCTCTCACGTCGTCACCCCACTCACTCATTTTAGGTATTCATACCCGTTCTAAGACTTTGTCTACCAAAATTATTCAATTAAAAAAACTGCTATACGTCCAAATTGGAAGGATAGCAGTTTCATTATTTTTATTCGTCTATATCAGTATAATCAACGTCTTCAGCTTCTCGCTTTGGCGTATTATGATCATGTTTTACATCTTCAGTATGTCCGTCGTCAGAACGCCATTCAAAACTTCCATCCTCAGATGGATTTTCAAATTTAGACTCTTGTGCCTTAACCCTGTCTCGACTTCGCATAATGTACCAAACTCCAGCTGTGATCAATAGTACAATTCCTAGTGGTGTAGTAAACATCAACCTAGTAAAAACGCCTAGGAACTGAAACATAATGAACATCACCAGAACTGCGATCAAACATCCAAAATTACCCGAATAATATCTCATCTTGTACTCCCTCGCTTTCTGATATATCTATTGTACTAGAAAGGGATTGGTAGTTTCAATAATTATTATAATAGTTTTATTGATACTTAAGTTTTCCTTAATAACTTTTGACCGGTAGAGATTACTGCTAAAAACTTGGACAAGCCTCTATGCGCTTTCGTACATTGTTGTTGTGAGGCTTTCGTACATTGTTGTTGTGAGGCTTTCACAACTTGCTCTGTTTCGTAAGTGCGAAGAAATACATCCTTAACTACAAAATAAAAAAGGGACTGTTAATAAACAGTCCCCCAAAAGATTCAATATGAAACTCGCGACTCCTTGCGGTCGTCGGAGTAAGGTACGATGTTCCAAATAGTAGATTTGGATCGTGCCATTAGTAATCTGAATCGCTTACGCCGCCTGTAACAATAGCTACAGATGAACTTGCGCCAATTCTTGAAGCGCCAGCGTCGATCATTTTCTTTGCACCTTCAAAGTCACGAACGCCACCAGATGCTTTAACGCCTAGTTCAGGGCCTACAGTTTTACGCATAAGTGCGATATCTTCTGCAGTTGCGCCACCAGTGCTGAAACCAGTTGAAGTCTTTACGTAGTCAGCGCCAGCTTCTTTAGATAGTTCACACGCTTTAACTTTCTCTTCGTCAGTTAGTAGGCATGCTTCAATAATAACCTTAAGAAGGGCTTTACCTTTACAAGCTTCAACAACAGCTTTGATGTCTTCACGAACGTAGTCGTACTTACCATCTTTAAGTGCGCCAATATTGATAACCATATCAATTTCGTCAGCACCCGCTTCGATTGATTGAGTTGCTTCAAAAGCTTTAACAGCTGGAAGGTTAGCACCTAGAGGGAAAGAAATAACAGAACAAACTTTAGTTTCTGAACCTTCAAGTTCCTTCTTAACTAGTGCAACGTAACAAGGGTTAACGCATACAGAAAAGAAACCATGTTCTCTTGCTTCTGCACAGATAACTTTTACTTGTTCTTCCGATGTTTCTGGCTTTAAAATTGTGTGATCGATATACTTAGCTAAATTCATTTCAGGTGTCCTCCGTTCATTGTACTAAGGACGTGGCGTAAAACTCGACTAGATAATTTCTACTTCCATGCCGTTCTTTAGACCAGCACCATTACCTTCATCGATATCTAGGTGGAATTCTAGAGCGTACGTCTCGTGTGCACGAGCAAGTACGTTGTTAAATACAAGACCTCTTTCGCCTTCCACTTTAACGCTTACACGATCCTTATCCTTAAGACCAAATCTTTCAGCGTCAGATGTATGCATATGAATGTGACGAGCAGCAGCGATGATACCTTCTTCAATAACAGCTTCACCTTTAGGACCTTTAATTGTGCCACCTGGGCTACCAGCAAGATCGCCAGAATCGCGTACTGGAGGCTTAACGCCTAGTACAAAACCATCTGTTAAAGACACTTCAATTTGAGTTGTCTTTCTAGCTGGACCTAGAACACGCATAGTAAGGCTACCCTTTGGACCTACTACTTCGATTTTTTCATTACAAGCAAACTGACCAGGTTGAGAAAGATCTTTGAACTTTGTTAGTTCGTAACCTTCTCCAAATAATGCGTCGATATGCTCTTGACTTAGATGTACATGGCGGTTAGATAAACCAACCGGAACGAGTTTCTTTTCCATAATAATGACCTCCGAATTATATTGTATACATTATACTCACATTCTAATTATATAGTCATTTTGGCAATTGTCAATCACTTGTGAACACCCTAAAAGCTCTCATAAAACTGCATTTTTGCATACATGTGGATCAACTGCAAAAACTAGAATTTTATTGGTTCATCTGGAATTCATTTTGACTAACGATATACTTCTTCCTTTAATGTAGCAACAAATGGAAGGTTTCTATACTTTTCAGCATAGTCAATGCCATAACCTACTATAAATTCATCTGGAATGTCAAAACCTTTGTAGGCTACATCGATTTTAGCCTTACGTCGTTCAGGCTTATCAAGTAGTGTACAAATAGAAAGACTCTCAGTTCCTCTTGACTTGAAATTCTCAGTTAAATACTGCAAAGTCAGACCCGTATCAATAATATCTTCTACTATAAGTACGTTTTTTCCTTCAATACTATAGTCAAGATCTTTAATGATTTTTACTACACCAGAACTTTGAGTCGAATGACCATAGCTCGAAGCTGCAATAAAATCAATTTCTACAGGAATATCCATTTCTCGAATTAGATCAGACATAAATACATTAGCACCTTTTAGAACACCAATTACAAGGAGTTCTCTGTCTGCATAATCCTTTGAAATTTGAGCACCAAGCTCTTTAACCTTCTCTGCAATCATTTCCTTAGAAAATAGAATTTCTTTAATATCATTGTTCATGTCGTCACCCCGTACATGTGTATAGTTTTGTTCACCCTAATACCGAACATCCAATCAACATTATATAACTTAATTCGGATTTTCGCCATATTTTTACGGATTTTTTGCAATTTTTTATGAATAAAGCAGGGTATTGCCATCCGAATAATGAACATTCTATTTTAAATGTACGGTTTTTCATCAAGTTCATATCAAATATTACTCAGACACGGTATCTATACCCTCTTGATACAAAAAAACCCGAACGAACAGCGATTTTTTTACTTAAAAATCGAAATTCGTACGGGTCACAGTTCAATAAGGATTTTTCCACCTCAATGCCTGGCGAACATAATCTATGTCCGATTACAACACTAATATAATACAGTAGATCTTAAATATTGACAAGCTAATTTGCTAAAGTACACCCTACTTAATCAATATAATATACATACATCCCCCTAACATGGGTGTACATATTTCATCACCATACTATAAATAACCGGTATAACAATGAGCGTTAACAATGTTGAAACCAAAAGCCCTGACATTAATGCAACAGCCATTGGAACAAACATAGTACTACCAGAGTAAATAAGCGGTGTTAATCCAATGATGGTTGTACTTGTACTCAAAATAATTGGGCGCATTCTCTTTTGCACGGCATCAACACATGCTTCTTCTATACATTTGCCTTCGTTCAACTCAAGGTTAATAAAATCAATCAAAACTATCGCATTGTTGACTACAATCCCCAACAAGCTGACCATACCTAACATGGCAATAAAAGATATCTTTTGACCGAATATATATATACCTAGTATAGATCCAACAAGTGCTAGTGGAACAGTAATCAAAATCACTATTGGTTGTGCAAAAGACTTAAACTGAATGAGTAATATGAGGTAGACAGCAAGTATTGCGTATATGGCCGCTTCAGCTACGTTACCAAAATTTTCACCGATTTTTTCAGGTTCTCCATCAAAACTTACTTCTACACCATTTAAATCCAGTTCATTTAATCGCGCTGCCACTTCTGCTTGAATGACTGCTGAAGAATACCCAGCTTGTACATCACTTAAAACATGCACTGCAAGTTTTTTATTGTATTTTGAAATTACAGGCAACTGGGATTCAAGTTCCACATCTGCTATTTCCTTTAATAGCACCTTGTTTTCTGTAATACTGGATTTGATCATGAAATTTTCTAAATCGGATTTTGAATCAATATCTGTACGCACCAATATTGGAAACTCAAGACCATTTTTCCTAAACGTACTTGCCTCTCGACCACGTAAAGCAATACTTACTTCATTCTGAATATCAAAGTTTGACACACCAAAATGACTGGTTTTAGTTCTGTCAGAGTTCACAACAAACTCATAAGTCCTGCTTTCAAAATCGTCATCAACATTCTCTGTACCTGGAATAGTAGACAAGAGCTTCTTAATTTCAACTGCTACCGCCCCAAGTTCGTCCATATCAGAACCAGATAATCGTACTCGTACAGGTGCACCAATTGGCTCTGCTTGTTCTAATTGATTGACGGTCACTTTTCCTGCTGAAATCTCATTATCTACCTTAAACTGCAATGCACTCACATATGCTTTTATACTGTCGTAGGTTTTACCTTTTCCAATCTCGTTTAGGTTAAGACGCAACATCATTTGTGCATAGTCCTGAGATGGTGCACGTTTTGAAATTGTGTTATAAAACTTGGGTAAATCACCACCTATTGCAGTGGTGTAAGCTTTCACTGCTGATTCACCTTCTAAGATTTCTGCAACTTGGTCTACAATGTCCTCTGTCTGATCAATGTTGCCAGACCCATGACTCACAATGTTTAAATACATCATATCTGTATCTGCATATGGGAAAAACTGTAGGCCAATTTGACTTGCAATATAACCGGTTCCACATAGTACAAGAAGAACAATTACAATCACTGTTTTGCGGTGTTTTAGCCCCCAAGCCAATGTGGTTTCAAAGAAATGAGTTATTCGATTTTTGCTTGTTTTTACTTTTGACTTTTTAAAGAAAATATAGGCCATTGAAGGTGTTACAAACAAAGCAACAACATAAGAGGCTGATAAAGATATCATTACAATTTGGGGTAGACTCACAATATACTCCCCCGCAATTGAGTTCAGCATTAAAAATGGCATAAAAGCAGCAATGGTTGTGAGTGTTGATGTAAAGACTGGTATTGCAACAGATTTAGTCCCTTGAACACAAGCCTTCATTCGGTCTTCACCTGAGTCTATTAGAACTTGAATAGAATCAGCGATAACTATCCCATTGTCTACAAGCATACCTAAAGCAACAATTAGGGCTGCAATGGATATTTGATGTATGTTTATGCCAAGTATCTTCATAAAAGTAAATGTAATAAATATAGATGCTGGGATTGCAGTTGAAACAATAATTGCATTCCTAAAACCCATACCTATAAACACAACTAAAATTACAAATCCAACACCTTGTAGTAGGTTCATGGCAAAATTATTTACAGCTTTTTCAACTGTGTTTGGTTGGTAAAGCACTTGCTCAAATACAATATCTTTTGGAAGTGATGCTTTAAACATTTCAATGGTAGATTCGACTTCACGTCCTACCAAAACGATATTTTTGTTTTTTTGGAAGTATCCTGTCATCAACACCGCATTTTGAGTGCCTTCCTTAATTTTGTATGAAGCATCACTTAGGCCAAGGTGTACATCGGCTATATCCTCAAGTTGAATCACAGAACCATTTTCACTAGATATTCCTACAATGACATCTTTAATTTCATCCACTGAACCAAATGTTCCAGAAGCATTTACATTGATTTTAGTGGTACCCGTATCAATAGATCCTGATGGAATTTCTAAGTTTTGACTTTGTAACAATCGTGCTATGTCGTACAAGGACAGATTTAACTGATTTAACTTTTTATAATCAACGTCTACTATAACGTTCTTTTCTTGTTTACCGTCAATATCAAATCTTGATATACCGTCAACTTCTGCTAAATCATCTTTTAATGCTTCAGCATAATCAAAGAGTTCCTCATATGAATAATTAGCACCTGAAACACTTACAATTATCCCGGCGGTTTCTACTAAGTCTGTATTCACTTCAATGGTTTCACATTCATCAGGTAAATCTGACTGAATATCCTCCATCTTTTGACGTAAAACGCGCCAAGCTTCATCTGTGTCTGTTCCATAAATTAGTCTAACTATACTTACAGAAACAGAATTTCTTGAATATGAGTTTGAATAGTCATACCCAACAAGTTCTGATAATTCATCTTCCACTTTTGTTGTTACCAGCGACTCTACATCTTCTGGAGAGGCACCTGGATATACAACTGTTATCATAGCAATTGGTGCGTTTATCTCAGGATTTTCCTGACGTGGTGAAACATAATAGTTATAGCTCCCAATAAGAAGTGCAATCACCAAAATAAAGAGGGTGATCTTTCTATACTTAATGGCAGTATATATTGACCCTTTCATTGGTGCCTCCTTATTCATTAACCCCTTGTACTTCACTTAAGTTCTTCAGATTTTTCATGCCTTCTACTACTAACATTTCACCTTCAGCAAGACCTTCAATATATACATACGTACCTTCTACTTGGCCAAGTTCGATAATCTTCTTTACAGCTACCCCTTCTTCAATTACAAACACATAATCCACTGACGTTGATAACACGGACTGAATTGGAATTTTTATACCCGATTTAGTTCCTAATGTAATACTGACTTCCCCTACAGCACCCACAGGGAATGACGCATCGTTCATGTTTACTGTAACCTGATAAGTTCTGGTCTGACTATCTGGAACAAGGTTTACACTGCGAACAATTCCATCTATATCATTATCATTTATAGAAATAATTGCATTCATACCTTCTTGAATGCGCTGTACATCTTCTTGAGAAACACCAGCATACATTATTTTCTTATCATTGCTTATAACGAACACAGGGTATCCAGCACTTACAATTTCACCTTCTTCAACCATTACACTAATCACTTGACCATCAAATGGAGCGTATAAAATTGACTCTGAACGCATGTTTTTCTTCTGATCAAGAGAAACCTGAGCTTGTCTTGACAATTCCTTGGCACTACTCAAATCGGAGGTAGCCAAATCTAAATTTAAGACGGCTTGATCATAACTTAACTTTGATACTGCGCCTTGTTCAAACAGTATTTTGGAATCATCAGCACTGTCCTTTGCAAAGTTATAAGCATCTTGTGCCTTGGCAACTTGGGCTCTTGCTGAAATTAAATCAGCCTGAGCTGCCTCTAGAGCGAAATCTAAATCTAGAGGCTCTAAAGTAACAAGTTCTTCCCCTGCATTAACATGGGCTCCCTCATCTACTAAAACATTTAAAACTCGTCCTTGTACCTTAAATGATTTTTTTACTATTTGATCATTATTAACAACACCAACATATGACACTGTATCGTTTACGGTTTCTGTAACAAGGGTTTGTGTTTTTACAGGTACTTTAGCTTGTTCAATCACTTGTCTTGTTTCATTATTTGTGCACCCTGTAACCAGCCCACTTATAAATATTATACATATTATTATCACAATAACTTGAGCTTTTTTATTCATCTAGCTCACCTTCCAATCTTTGTTCAATGTACTGTAATCGACTTTTAGCACCCATAAATAAAAACATCATTTGACTATATATATTTCTGTAAATTTCTTCCCCACTCGCATCAGATCTACAAACTCGTGTTATACCTTCAATACTTGCATAAGCTAGAACTTCTGCTAACCCTCTAAGGTCTAATAAACTTCCGTCTTGTCCGTCTAGTACTTGAACATATATCTTTTCAACAATGACTTTTTTGAACTCATCTATCATCATACCCAATTTTGATCCTTGGGATTTATAAACTAAAATGGTTACTTCATCTTTGTAAGAGACAAAAACATCAATGATTTTATTTAGAGCAGGATCGATATATTCTTTAAAATCACTTTCACTTACGATAAAGTTGTCGTTCAGGTGATTCATATTCATGCTGTGGTCAGACTCTATAATATTTGTGATGGCATTATGGGCATCTTCGACTACAGCAAAAAAAAGCTCATCTTTATTTTTAAAATAACGATAAACATTCCCAACGGTTATGCCAGATGCTTTTGCTATTTCTCGCATTGAAGCTTTATCAAATCCTTTTTCCAAAAATGCATTTTTTGCTTCTAATATTATCTTGTCTTTCAACTCTTGTTTTAATTTTTGCATAAATAAACCTCCGTTCATTTTTAATCTTACACCCATTTAGTGAAAATATCAAGACTATAATGAACGGTTGTTTATTTTATGTTTACACCTATTTAATCAAATCCCAAAACCAGAAAAATAGCTCGACTCAAAACCTGAAAAAAGTATTCAAATAGTAAAAAACACCTATCAAATAACTGATAGGTGTTTCATTATCCAATCATGGATTTAAAAGTAAATGACACGTCAGAAAGCCGTAATGTATCTCCCGTTTGTAGTGCTATTGCTTGATCAGGAAGTACTTTGACATTATTAACAAATGTTCCATTGACTGATTTCAAATCTTTAACGGCATATCCAGACTCAATTTTAATAAATTGTGCGTGTTGTCTCCCGACTGAGGAGTTATCTGAAATCAGTAAGTCTACTAAGTCTTCTTGTCTACCCATAACCAAAATATCTTTATTTAAAATCATAGTTTGACCACCGGCACCAACTAACATATAGTTATCTGACACTTGGCGTTTCACAACTGTTTGGTAATGCTTCTGTCTTTCTACCAATTCAGAATCTGATGATTTTTTAACAACAAATCGTTCTTTTACATTTGGTTCCAGATGTGGTTCTACTCCAGTTACGTTTTTATGAATATTCGAATTGTTTCTAAATATTTCCGTTTTATTCTTGACCTTCAAACTCTGTTTTAACTTAACACCCTCTTGATTTCTATTTTCTTCTTTTGAGTAAGATTCGTGTTGTTTTCGACGTTTTACCCTTTTAACTCCAAAGTAAGTAATGAAAGCAAACACGATTATAATCAATCCTAGTTTTTCAGTACTTGAAATTTTTAAGGAGCGTATGGTATATAACAAACCTCCAAAAAGTAACACCAAACCTGATTTGACCACTTGCGCCATTGGAAACGTCTTAAATAGTCCTTTATTTTTCTTTGTAGACTGTATAAAGTCTGTATGTGTTCCTTCTTTGTCATATTGCACAGGCGATCTACTTGGTAAATTAATTCGATTTGAGGGTATTTCCTCTTTGTTCGATC
>Ga0209272_10000549_pt1 | contig 29746 bp, 24 predicted proteins | sample tdDd002_FD_187125 | JGI IMG/M metagenome (GOLD analysis project Ga0209272, IMG submission 187125) | Marine sediment microbial communities from the Atlantic coast under amendment with organic carbon and nitrate - tdDd00.2 (SPAdes)... | ecosystem: Environmental > Aquatic > Marine > Coastal >... | reverse complement strand
CTTTTTTTACAATTCGTCGCAACCGTTTGAAATACGATTTAGCTCAATGTTTTCAGGTGTTTTGGATCTTGAGCAAGGCTCTTCTTTTTGATATTCTGTAAAATTTATTCTAATTTTGATTTCAAGAGGGGAACCTCTATTCCGACTATATTATAATAATTACTTCCTTATTATTGATCTCAAAACTGAGCTTAGGCTCTGTTTATTGGGATTCGTATCCTTATTTTAAGGTGACACATGCTGAGTTAGTCTGTTGTGTGTCGCAATCCCAATGGTTTTTTTATAAATAATTGTTATTCTATTTAATAGCATAACTTAGAGAAGTATGTCTCATTCAATTTTAAATGTGTCTAATGGCACACAATGAAAATCTAATGAATAAACAACCTCGTTTAAATTTTTGGCAGATCTGGAACTTAAGTTTTGGCTTTTTAGGTGTGCAATTTGGTTTTGCATTACAAAATGCCAATGCCAGTCGAATTCTGTCGAATTTAGGTGCTGACCTGCACTCTTTGTCTTTGTTTTGGTTAGTTGCTCCAGTAATGGGTCTCTTAATACAACCTGTGGTAGGTGCTGCCAGCGATAAAACATGGAATCGATTTGGTAGGAGATCTCCCTATATTTTTGGTGGCGCAATATTATCAATGATTGCTATGTTTTTTATGCCCAACGCACCTTATGTGATTTCAGCAGGTGGAGTAGGTGCCTTAATTTTTGGTGCTTTAATGTTGGCCGTAATGGATGGTTCATTTAATGTAACTTTTCAGCCATTTCGTGCATTAGTTGCAGATATGACGCCAGAAGATCAGAGAAATGTTGGTTATTCAGTTCAAAGCTTCTTGATTAATGTTGGAGCTGTTATTGGTTCAGCCTTACCATTTCTTTTGACATGGATGGGTGTTCAAAATGATGCTCCTGCAGGAGAGGTTGCTCCTTCGGTTATTTGGTCATTCTACTTGGGAGGTTCGATACTCTTAATTAGTGTATTGGTTACTGTATTTAAAACCAAAGAATATCCACCAGAAAAATTTGAGGCGTATAATAATATTACTGCTGAAGATAAAGAAAAGAAGGAAAGCTTTTTTCACCTATTAAGAAATATGCCTGCAACGATGAAGCAATTGGCAATTGTACAATTGTTTTCGTGGTTTCCATTATTTCTAATGTGGGTGTATGCTACACCTGCTTTTGCACAGCATTATTGGAATACTCCAATAGGGGATGCTGGTTCACCAGCTTATAATGAAGCTGCAAACTGGGTTGGACTTTGTTTTGCTGCCTATAGTTTGTTCGCCGCATTATTTTCTGTTGCCATGCCTACTTTAATTAGAAAGACGAGTAGAAAATCTGTTTATGCATTTGCTTTGGTAGCAGGTGGAATAGGATTTATTTCAACTTTCTTATTTCATGATCCAAACATGCTGTTTGTATCAATGATTGGTATTGGGATTGCTTGGGCTGCGATTCTGGCTATGCCTTATGCTATTTTATCAGGTTCACTGCCTGCTAAACGTATGGGGGTTTACATGGGCTTGTTCAACTTAACTGTTGTTATACCTCAAATTATTAGCGGTTTGTTTGGAGGATCAATCTTAAAGATATTCTTCCAGGAACAAGCTATTTATATTCTGGTACTTGCTGGGGTGATGATGATCCTTGGTGCAGTTTCAGTATTTTTTATTAAAACAGAAGAAACTTCAAATTCTTAATTATTAGAGAACTGATGGGAAAGATTAGTGCATGTATTTTTGATTTGGATGGTGTTGTAGTTGACACTGCTAAATACCACTATATAGCTTGGAAAAGCTTGGCCAATGGATTGGGCTTCGATTTTACAGAAGAAGATAATGAGCGTTTAAAAGGTGTAAGCCGTATGCGTTCACTTGAAATTCTGATGGAAATTGGAGGCGTGAATCTTGACGAGGAGACTCAGTTAAAATTGGCTGCTAAAAAGAATGAGGAATATTTAGAATACATTCTTAAAATGACTCCAGAAGAAATTCTTCCAGGTGTGAAAGAATTTTTTGAAGACTTAAAAAACAAAGGAATTAAGATTGCTCTTGGTTCTGCAAGCAAGAATGCCATGACCATTCTTGAACAATTGAAATTGACATCATATTTCGACGCTATTGTCGATGGAACTCATGTTAGTAAAGCGAAACCTGATCCTGAAGTTTTCTTGAAAGGAGCGGAGCTTTTGAATGTGGAACCAGACAATTGCATTGTATTTGAAGATGCTGAAGCTGGTGTGGAAGCGGCTATCAATGGAGGAATGAGATGCGTTGGTATTGGCTCTCCAGATGTTTTAAATAAAGCAAATTTTGTGGTTCCCGGATTCGAGAATTTTTCTTTCGAAACAATGGAATCAGAATTTAACAAATAGTACGATAGGCTTTTGTCGCATCGTACGATAAAAAGCTTTTCAATTAAAAGTAGCAGATTACTATCTGCTCTCAATCTTATTGAGACTGTAATCTAAAAATTGAAGTAAAATGAACGAGTATTTAAAGCATGATGAATGGTGTATTATCGAAGAGGGATTTAATCCTGAGAATCACCGATCATCTGAAAGTATATTTAGTCTTGGAAATGGAAATATGGGACATCGAGCTATGTTCGAAGAACACTATTCTGGAGAGACTCTACAAGGAACATATATCGCAGGTGTATACTATCCAGATAAAACCAGAGTAGGTTGGTGGAAAAATGGATACCCTGAGTATTTTGCTAAGGTGCTTAATGCGCCAAATTGGATCGGTATCGACGTTAAAATAAACGGAGAGATGCTTGATTTAGCAAAATGTGAAGTAAGCGAATTTGTTCGTACACTTAATATGAAAGAAGGCGTTTTAGAGCGTTCTTTTGTGGCAACACTTAGCAATGGTAATCAAGTAAAGATTGAAGCAAAAAGATTTTTGAGCATTGTGACTTCTGAAGTTGGTGTAATCCGCTATTCAGTCACAGCGATTAATTTTGATGGTAAAATTAGTTTCAATTCTTATATCGATGCTGACGTTAAAAATGAAGACTCGAATTACGATGAGAAATTCTGGGATATCTTAAACGCGAAATCAGTATCAGGTGAAGCATATATCACGGCTCGTACTAAGAAACTTGACTTTCATGTTTGTATGAACATGCGTTATCAAGTTTTAAAGAACGGTCAGAATATGGCAGCTAAAGCTGATATCGTTGAAAAAGAAAAGTATGTTGCTAATACGATTGAATTAGACGTTAAGCAAGGTGAAGAAGTGAGTTTCTACAAATACGTTAGTGTATTGAGCTCATTAAATCATGGCAAAACTGAAATCAGTGGGAACGCAGCTAAAGTATCAGCGGCGGCTTTCGATAAAGGTTATGAAGCTTTATTAGAGGAGCACCTTACTGCTTGGGATGAAAAATGGTCTATCTCTGATATTGTAATTGAAGGCGATGTGGCTGCTCAACAGGCTATTCGTTTCAATATTTTTCAATTAAATCAAACCTATACAGGTGAAGATGAGCGTTTAAATATTGGCCCTAAGGGATTTACAGGTGAAAAATATGGTGGATCTACTTATTGGGATACTGAAGCATACTGCGTACCATTCTATTTAAGTACTTCTCGTCCTGAGGTGACTCGTAACTTGTTGATTTATCGTCACAAGCAATTGCAGAAAGCGATTGAGAATGCCGAAAAATTAGGCTTTAATAAGGGTGCTGCTCTTTATCCAATGGTTACCATGAATGGAGAAGAGTGTCATAATGAGTGGGAAATTACCTTTGAAGAAATTCACCGTAATGGAGCTATCGCCTTTGCCATTTACAATTACATTCGTCATACCGATGATAAGAAATATTTGGCTGAATATGGTTTAGATGTTTTGGTTGGTATTTCACGTTTCTGGAGCCAAAGAGTTACTTATTCAACAGCGAAACAGAAATATGTGATGCTTGGTGTTACTGGACCTAATGAGTACGAGAATAATGTGAATAACAACTGGTACACGAATACCATTGCGTGTTGGTGTATGTCTTATACTCAGGAAGCCTTTAAATATGTGAAGGAAAGTAACCCTGTTCGTTACGAAGAAATCATTAAAAATCTAAACTTCGATTTCGAAACAGAGACAGCTAGATGGAATGATATTGTTGAGAACATGCATTTCCCTGTTGATGAAGAAACAGGTGTTTTCATGCAACAAGATGGATTCATGGATAAGGAGCAATTGACTGCTTCTGATTTGGATCCTCAGTTCCGTCCTATTAACCAGTTTTGGTCTTGGGATAGAATTCTTCGTTCATGTTTCATCAAACAAGCTGATGTTTTACAGGGTGTTTACTTGTTCGAAGAGAACTACGACTTGGAAACTATTAAGAAGAATTATAATTTCTATGAACCAAGAACACTTCATGAGTCATCACTATCACCATGTATTCACTCTATCTTAGCATCTAAGATTGGGGATATCGATAGTGCTTATGAAATGTACTTGAGAACATCGCGTTTAGATTTGGATGATTATAATCGTGAAGCGCACGAAGGCCTACATATTACCAGTATGGCTGGTACTTGGATGTCTATTGTAGAAGGTTTCGGAGGTATGCGTGTGGTTAATGGACAACTTAGCCTGAAACCTCTTATTCCTGAAAATTGGAAATCTTATTCTTTTAAAGTTTTATTCCGTGGTAACTTGCTAAATATTTATGTATCGGCCGATGAGGTTGGTGTAATAAATGAAGAAGGTGAAACGGTATCAATCTTTATTAAAGATGATGAATATAAAATAGAGAAGAGCAGTAGTCTAGTAATAGAAAACTAATCTCTATGAAAAATTGGCTTGCTGAATTGTGTATAAGAACAAGGATTGCAAGCCATTTTTTTTACCCTTTGGGTGAGAATCAAAAAGCTTATTGGACAATTATTATTTTTAAATGTAATTGTTTTATTGAACACAGAACTCTACAACCATTATTTCGATTTTATCGGATAAACAACAATTGAACCATGAATGGATTAAAAAACTTATTTACTGCACTAATTCTCATACTGGTATGCAGTACGTCTTCCTTTGCTGAAAAAATCAAATTAGATCATGTTGAACCTATGTTTTGGTGGGTAAACATGACGAATCCCAAACTACAAGTCATGGTTCATGGCGAAAATATTTCCGATTGCAGAGTAGAAATCAACTACCCAGGAGTTGCAATCGAAAGAGTTATTAAAACTGACAATCCCAATTATTTATTTATAAATCTTTTGATCAGCAAGTCGGCTAAAGCCGGTACTTTTAATATGTTTTTTACCAATAAGGGGAAAACATTAGCTACTTACAACTACGAACTGAAACAAAGGAGAGTTGGCTCTGCTGATCGAAAAGGTTTTGATACTTCCGACGTGGTATACCTTACTATGCCAGACCGTTTCTCAAACGGTAATCCTGATAACGATTCTGTAGATGGGATGAATGATAAATTAGATAGAGAGAATCCTGATGGGCGTCATGGTGGCGATATTCAAGGTATCATTAATCATTTGGATTATTTGCAAGAGCTTGGAATCACAGCCATTTGGAATACGCCATTGATGGAAGATAATATGGATAAAGTATCTTATCATACTTATGCCATTTCTGATTTTTATAAGATTGACGCACGTTATGGCACAAATGAGGATTATGCTCGTTTATCTGCCGAAGCTAAAAAGCGTGGCATCAAATTAATTATTGATATTGTGACCAACCATTCTGCATCAGCACATTGGTGGATGAAAGATTTGCCTTCTAAGGATTGGGTTCACACGTTCCCAACATTTACCAATTCGAATCATCGTAAGAGTACGACTAATGATCCTTATGTGTCAAAAGTAGATTACGATTTAAATTTTAATGGTTGGTTCGATACCAGTATGCCTGACTTGAATCAAAAGAATGATTTGATGTTAACCTATATGGCTCAGAATACCATTTGGTGGATTGAATTTGCCGATTTAGGTGGCGTTCGTGTTGATACATACCCATACAACGATAAAGAAGCGATGGCTGTTTATGCGGCTGCCATTATGAATGAATATCCAAATTTCAATGTAGTTGGTGAAACATGGTTAAGTACAGCTGCTGAGATTGCTTATTGGCAAGAAGATGCTTTAAATCACGATGGTTATAATTCAAATCTGCCATGTGTGATGGACTTCTCATTATTAGAAGCGATGACTAAAGCATTTAATGAGAAGGAAAGCTGGAATAAAGGTTTAATTCGTTTATATAACTCTTTATCATTCGATTATTTATACCCGCACCCTGAAAATCTTTTCACCTTTATGGAGAATCACGATACTGATAGAATGATGACGGTATTGAATGGTGATATGAATAAATATAAGATGCTAATGAGCTTTTTACTAACGACTCGTGGCATTCCTCAATTGTATTACGGCGGTGAGATCTTAATGGAAGGTCGTAAATCGGATGGAGATGGTGTTATGCGAGTTGATTTCCCAGGAGGTTGGGAAGGTGACGAAAGAAATGCCTTTACAAAAGAAGGAAGAACCGATCGCGAAAATGAAGCCTTTAATTTCTTGAAGAAATTGTTGAACTACCGTAAAGAGAATTCTGTAATTCACACGGGTAAATTAAAGCATTTTGTTCCACAAGATGAGACTTACGTTTACTTCCGTTCGAATGATGAAAAAACACTTATGGTGATTATGAATAATGATGAAGAAGGTTCAAAAGCTATTGACTGCAAGAGGTTTGATGAAGTGATGTCAGGTTTCACATCAGCAAAGAACGTGATGACAGATGAGAAGTTGAATGATGTTAGCACAATTGAAGTACCTGCAAAATCAGCTTTAATTTTAGAGTTATATTAGTATTTTGATTAAAAACCTGACAGTCCCGATCGTTTGGGATAGATCTGTCAGCGTTTAAATGACGGTCTTATAAAATTCCAATGAGAAAGAATTTCTTTATAAAGATTTCAGTTTTGTGCTTGCTGGTGTTCCTATCAGGAATTGCTACAGCACAAAACCTTCAACGTATCTATAAGGGTCACGAATTAAAAAGTGAACACTTAGTCGTAAATACCAACGATGGTCAGTACCAGATTAAGTTTTACGATGAAGATATTGTTGAGACAAGTTTTATCCCAAGTGGTGAAAGTTTTAACCCAGAGTCGCATGCAGTTGTTTTAAAACCAGTAGAGGTTAATTCAAAACTAAGTGATAAAGAATCTGAATTGACTTATGTGAGTTCAGGGATAAGTGTATCAATTATTAAGTCACCTTTTCAGATTAGTTATACCTATAAAGGAAAGCAGCTGATTTCTGAAAAGAACGGTTATATTGATTCTGATGAAAATGAAAGCATTGAATTCAATTTAAACAGTAGTGAAATTCTAATGGGGGGTGGTGCCCGCGTTTTAGGTATGAATCGTAGAGGAAACCGACTTCAGCTTTATAACAGAGCACACTACGGTTATGGGACTCGTTCCGAATTAATGAACTACAGCATGCCCTTGGTGATATCATCGAAACGATACGCGGTTCATTTCGATAATGCACCTATTGGTTATTTGGATTTAGATAGTCAGAAAACGAATACTCTGACCTACGAAACCATTTCGGGACGTAAAACTTATCAAGTCATTGCAGGAGATACTTGGCCAGAGTTTATGAGATCGTTTACAGATCTGACAGGAAAACAAGCTCTTTTACCTCGTTGGGCATTGGGGAATTTTTCAAGTCGTTTTGGTTATCATTCCGAAAAGGAAACACGAGAAACAGTAGAGAAATTCAAACAAGACAGTATTCCATTAGATGCGATTATTCTTGATTTATTTTGGTTTGGTAAAGAGATGAAAGGGAATATGGGAAATTTGGAATTCCATAGAGATTCCTTTCCTAATCCTAATCAGATGATGGCTGATTTCAATAAGCAAGGCGTTAAAACTATTTTAATTACGGAGCCCTTTATTCTGACCACTTCGAAAAGATGGGACGAGGCTGTCGAAAACAAAGTATTGGGAACAGATTCTTTGGGAAATCCGTTCAAATACGATTTCTATTTTGGAAATACCGGATTGGTAGATGTCTTTAAACAAGAAGCAATAGATTGGTTTTGGAATATCTATAAGGAACAAATAAATAATGGTGTAGGCGGCTGGTGGGGAGACCTTGGAGAACCAGAAGTGCATCCTTCAGCATTACAGCATGTTAACGGTTCAGCTGATGAGGTGCATAATATTTATGGACATCAGTGGGCTAAATTGGTTTATGAAGGCTATCAAAAGGACTTCCCTAATCAACGACCTTTTATACTAATGCGTGCAGGAGCGGTTGGCTCTCAACGTTATGGTATGATTCCATGGACTGGCGATGTGAGTCGCTCGTGGGATGGTTTAAAGCCACAAACAGAGATTTCACTACAAATGGGATTGCAGGGCATGGCCTATATGCATTCTGACTTGGGTGGTTTTGCAGGAGACAATTTAGACGATGAGCTGTATGTTCGTTGGTTACAGTATGGCGTGTTTCAACCCATTTTCCGACCACATGCTCAAGAGGCTGTACCTTCGGAACCAGTTTTCCGTGAACCTAAAACCAAAGCTTTATCAAAAAAAGCCATTGAGTTAAGATACCGTATGTTGCCTTATAACTATACATTGGCTCATGAAAATTCCGTGTCGGGTATGCCATTAATGCGTCCCTTGTTTTTCGAAGAGCAAGAAAATGCGAAGCTTTTTGATCTTTCGGAAACGTATATGTGGGGTTATGCTTTCTTAGTTTCACCAATTACCGATAGTAAGGTAACTGAAAAAGAGGTGTATTTCCCAGCCAATAATACTTGGTTCGATTTCTATACCGATGAAATGATTGAAGGAGGCTCAGCTAAAAAAGTTGATGTGTTTGAAGATCATATTCCCGTATTTGTTAGAGCTGGTTCATTTGTACCAATGGCAAAACTGGTGCAATCAACAGTTGATTATTCTAGTAAGAGTATTGATTTGCACTATTATCATTCCAATAAGGTTAATGATGGCAAAGGAAATTTCTTCGATGATGATGGGTCAACACCTGAAGCATCTGAGAAAGGTAAATATGAGCTGGTTAATTTCACATCACACAGCAACAAGAAGAAACTGGAAATTCGATTCGAATCGGAAAAGGGAGAAAACTTCGATACTGTTATCAGAGAGTTTGAATTGATTATTCATAATATAGCAAAGGAACCTAAACAGGTAAAACTTGCTGGTAAAAAAGTGAATTTCAAATGGAATACCGAGAAGAAGCTTTTATCCGTAAAAGTGAATCTTATGTCTGGTGAATCGACCAAATTGAATGTGAAATTATAAATACTTGATGAATTTGTTTCTCCTCCTTTTTTAAGGAGGAGTACCCGATTCCGAAATATCGGGAGAGTGGGGAGGTGGTTTTTGTAATTAACAACAACCGTATTCTTAAAATATGACAACCAAACCAGATAGGTTTTTAAATAATTGAAACTTTAACATATGAATATTCAATCAAAACTAATTAGTCTACTTATACTTCTATTTGCATTGGGCGGATGTGCTAATTCCGACAAGCAAGAGAAGAAGAGCGATGCCCCTTTCATTTGGGATGGCGCAAACATTTATTTTCTATTGACAGACCGCTTTAGTAACGGAGATAAAACAAACGATATCAATTTTGATAGAACCAGAGAGACAGCGAAATTACGCGGTTTTAAAGGTGGTGATATCAAAGGCGTGACTCAAAAAATTAAGGAAGGCTATTTTAATAAATTAGGTATAAATGCCATTTGGATGACGCCTATCACAGAGCAAATTCATGGTGCTGTTGACGAAGGAACAGGAGTTACTTATGGTTTCCATGGTTATTGGGCGAAAGACTGGACAGCTCTCGATCCTAATTTTGGAACAAAAGCAGACCTTGCCGAGCTTGTTGAAACAGCTCACGCTCACGGAATACGTATTCTATTAGATGGCGTTATCAACCATACAGGTCCGGCGACTGAGAAAGATCCAGCTTGGGAAGAAGAGTGGGTGAGAACTGGTCCAGCTTGTAATTATACGAGCTACAAAACGACTATTGAGTGTACATTAACTGATAATTTGCCTGATGTAAAAACGGAAAGTACACAAGAAGTTGAGATTCCAGCAGAATTGGCTAAGAAATGGAAAGCAGAAGGTCGTTACGATGAGGAAATGGCAGAATTGGATGCCTTTTTCGAAAGAACAGGCTATCCTAGAACGCCAAAATACCATTTAATCAAATGGATGTGCGATTACATTACTGAGTTTGGTATTGATGGCTATAGAGGCGATACGGTAAAACATACTGAGGAATCAGTTTGGGCCGATCTGAAAAAAGAATGTGATTATGCTTTTAAAACCTGGAAGCAGAATAATCCTGAAAAAGTACTTGATGACAATGACTTTTATTTGGTAGGAGAGGTCTACAATTTTAATATCAGCGCAGCTAAAGCTTTCGATTTTGGCGATAAGCAAGTGAACTACTACGATTATGGATTTAATAGCATGATCAACTTCGAATTTAAATACAATGCCAAAGGTGGTTACGAAGACTTGTTTTCTCGTTATTCAACGATTATGAATGAGGAATTAAAAACAGTTGGTGTTTTAAATTACCTGACATCTCATGATGATGGATCACCTTTCGATTCAGCGAGAAACAAAACTTACGAAACGGCAACTAAACTATTGCTTTGCCCTGGAACTTCACAAGTTTATTATGGCGACGAGTCTGCACGTTCATTGGAGATTGAAGGAACACAAGGTGATGCAACTTTGCGTTCTTTCATGAACTGGGATGACATTGAGAAGGATGTTAAAACACAAGACTTAATGAAGCATTGGCAAAAGCTAGGACAATTTCGTGTGAATCATCCAGCAGTAGGTGCAGGTCTACATAAAATGATATCCGAAAAGCCTTATGTTTTTAGTCGAAGTTTCGCTCAGGAAAACTATCAGGACTATGTTGTTGTGGCTCTTGATTTGAAGAAAGGAAAAAAGATTATTTCAACTGCCGAATTTAAAGAAGGATCTGTTTTGAGAGATGCTTATTCAGGAAGAGAAGCGAAGGTAAAAGACGGAAAAATTCAGCTTGACACCGACTTTGATATCGTTTTGCTTGAAAACCTGTAAGCGTACGACGAAGTCGTTCCTGACAGAGTTTGAAAATATTTTTGGGAGAGGTGCTTATAAATCATCAAAACTCGATTTAAAAAGGAAATAATAAATATAAAAATATGAACAGAGTTATCAATTCAACACTTAGCCTAATATTAATGGCAAGTTTATTTATGTCTTGCCAAAATTCACCAAAGGCAAAGGCAGCTTCAGAAGAAGTTAAGGCAGAGAAGCCTCTGGAGTGGAGCCGAAATGCAAACATCTATGAGGTAAATATTCGTCAGTATACACCAGAAGGAACACTAAATGCTTTCGCAAAACATATGCCTCGTTTAAAGGAAATGGGTGTGGATATTCTTTGGTTGATGCCAGTATTTCCTATCTCTGAAAAGAACCGAAAAGGAAGTATGGGATCTTATTACGCTGTAGCAGATTATCAAGCCGTGAACCCAGAGTTTGGAACAATGGATGATTTAAAAAGCCTTGTGAATAAAGCGCATGATTTAGGAATGAAAGTGATTCTAGACTGGGTTGCAAATCACACAGGTTGGGATAATGTTGTTATGGCTGATCACAAAGACTGGTACACACAGAATGAGAAAGGCGAGATTGTTATTCCTGAAGGAACAGACTGGAGCGATACAGCTGACCTAAACTACGAGAACCAGGAGATGCGTAAGTATATGACAGAATCTTTGAAGTTCTGGTTAACTGAAGCAGACGTTGATGGATTCCGTTGTGATGTTGCAGGAATGGTTCCAACTGATTTTTGGGAAGCTGCTCGTAAAGAATTAGACGCTGTAAAACCTGTTTTCATGTTAGCCGAAGATGGTGGCCATGAATTGTTAGAGAATGCTTTTGATATGGGTTATGGATGGGATTTGCATCATATTATGAATGACGTAGTGAAAGGTGAGAAATCAGCTAACGATATGGAGGCTTATTTCACTAAGATTGATACAGTTTTCCCTGCTGACTCTTATCTTATGAACTTCATTACTAATCACGACGAGAATTCATGGAACGGAACTGTAGAAGAAAGAATGGGCGAAGGTGGAAAAGCTTTTGCTGTTCTAAGTTTTACCGTACCAGGTATGCCATTAATTTATAGCGGACAGGAAGCTGGTATGAACAAGCGATTGAAATTTTTCGAGAAGGACGAAATTGACTGGAGCAATTTAGAAATAGCATCTTTCTACAAGAAGTTAATTGCTTTGAAAAAGAACAATAAAGCGCTTCAGAATGGAGTAAAAGGTGGAAAATTAGTTCGTATCAATTCAGATCAGAACGAAAAGATTTTTGCATTCTCTCGTGAGGCAGAAGGGAACAAAGTCGTTGTGATTTTAAACTTGAGCAAAGAGCCTGTTAAAGCGACACTAGAAATAGATTCAAACGCAGGTCAGTACGCTTGTTATAAAGATGGAAACAAACATGATTTAGCTGCTAAGCTTGCAGTAGATTTGAAAGCTTGGGAATACAGAGTGTATGTAAAATAATTTACTTTCCGTTTGCGAAAAGTAGGTGCCCCTCAAAAGCCATTCTCCCCGGAGAGTGGCTTTGTTGTTTCTTATTATTTCTTTTGTTAAGTTGTGTTTGTTTTGTAGATTTAGCCTCGTAATATAAAATCTTTCTCAGTAAATGGATGTTAGTCTGGATTATACGAATTTTAAATGATAGAGGTTTTAGTATAAAAAGAAGTTTCAAATTTTGTAGTTATCAGACTTAGACTACGATAACTGACATTGAAATAGGAGGATAAAATGAATAGCAAATACAATGTTGGTGATCTGATTTATGACGCGAATGTTTACGACGGAATGAATATTGATCTCACTGACTTGAAATTTTATAAGAAGTGGCTGCCCAAAAATAAGGGCGCTCGTATACTTGAGCTTTGTTGTGGAACAGGAAGATTAACTCTTCCGATAGCAAAGGATGGATATAATATTTGCGGAGTCGACTACACTTCCTCAATGCTTGAACAAGCAAAGATAAAAGCTTCAGAAGCTGGTTTAGATGTTGAATTTATCGAAGCGGATATCAGAACTCTGGATTTGCCTGAAAAATACGATTTGATTTTTATTCCTTTTAATTCAATTCATCATTTATATCAAAACAAAGATTTATTTAAGGCATTTAATACAGTTAAAAATCATCTCAAAGAAGGCGGTTTATTTCTGTTAGATTGCTTTAATCCTAATATGCAATATATTGTTGAAGGCGAAAAAGAACAAAAAGAAATTGCTGAATATACATGCAAGGATGGAAGGGAAGTGTTGATAAAACAGACAATGCGATATGAGAATAAAACTCAGATTAATCGCATAGAATGGCATTATTTTATCAATGGTGAGTTCAAGTCTGTTGAAAATTTGGATATGAGACTGTTTTTCCCTCAAGAATTAGATTTATATCTAGCATTGAACGGTTTTAAAATTATTCATAAGTTTGGAAGTTTTGACGAAGCAATATTTTCTGATAATTCAGAGAAACAAATATTTGTTTGTCGGAAAGTGGTTTAATTTTGTTCAAAATGGATATCATATCAAATGCATTCTTTTAGCGATATAAAAAAATAGACAATTAACTTATGGAACAAGCAATATCAACAGTCTATTTTTACATTCCTAAGCAAGTTACAATTCTTGATTTGAGTGGCGTTTTGCAAGTGTTTGAGGAAGCTAAGTTCATAGGTTTCTCTTATCATTTAAAGTTTATTAGCAATCAATCGACAATCAGGAGTTCTTCTGGTTTAGAACTATCCTCACTACAAGATTATCGAAAAACGAATCCAACCCAAAACGATATTATTTTTATTTCTGGCTCTAGTACAAATCAAATCGAACTGCATACAGAAGATGCTGCGTTTTTCGATTGGTTGCAACAAGCTAACACAAATAAAACTACCATTTGTAGTGTTTGTACAGGCGCTTTTCTTTTGGCTAAATCGGGACTTCTAAATCATAAGGATTGCACCACACATTGGAGTTTTGTTGATAAATTGCAAAAGGATTTTCCCCTGTTAAAAACACAAGACAATTCTTTATTTACCAAGTCTAAAAATATATATACCAGTGCTGGAGTCGTAACGGGCATCGATTTAGCTTTGTTTTTGATCGAAGAAAGACACGGTTCACAAGTTGCAAATCAGGTTGCTAAAGGATTGGTCGTTTATAAAAGACGACAGGCAACAGACGAACAGGAAAGTGTGTACTTGCAAAACAGAAGTCATCAGGATCAACAGATTCATACCATACAAGATTGGATTATTCATAATTTAGAGAAAGCTTCAACAATCGACGATTTAGCAGAATTAGTACATATTAGTCCTCGAAATTTAACCCGTACCTTTAAGAAACAAACTGGTGTTACTATAGCCGAATATCGTACAAAACTACGAATTGAAAAGGCTAAAAGTTTATTAAGTAATTCTGATCATAAAATTGAGCATATCGCTAATTTATGCGGCTATAAAACATCGAAGCAGTTGCGTATGGTTCTGGAAAAACATTTGGATTATTTACCTACCGAAATTAAAAGCATGTTGTCCTAAAACGACTATTGTTTGTCCTTTTTCATCGTTTTACACCAAGTATCTTTGTACATATTAATCAATATATACATCGATAATGAGCTTAAAAGAGAAAGGTGCAGCATTAATCTTAATCGACTTTCAAAAAGGTTTTGATAAAGGAGAATATGTGAATAGAAACCGAAATAATAAGGATGCCGAAAAAAAAGCATCACTAATTTTAAACAAATTGAGAGCTCTTAATTTGCCCGTTTTTCATGTCATTCACAGTTCTCAAGATCTAAATTCAAACTTTCATGAGTCGCATCCCGGATTCGAAATCAAAGATGAAGTTAAACCAATAAGAGGAGAAGCTGTGATTATAAAAAATGTGCACAGCGCTTTTATTGGAACTGATTTGAAAGAGAGATTGCAACAACAAGGAATAACGACCTTAGTAATTACAGGTATGACTACTAGCCACTGTGTTTCCACATCGACCAGAATGGCTGGGGATTTTGGATTCGATACTTTTCTAATATCCGATGCGACTGCAACATTTGACCGAATTGGAATTGATGGAAAAAAAATCTCATCCGAAATGATTCACCAAACCACTTTGGCAAATCTGCATCATGATTTTGCACAGGTGATTGATACAAAAAAACTACTGGAAATGATGTAAAAGCTTTTTTTCCAAGATGAACCAACAAAGAAGAACACCAAATAAATAACAAATTGAACTAAGCGATATGAATAAAAAAGTATTATTATTCCTTTCGGAAGGATTTGAAGCCTATGAAGCAAGTGCATTTATTGATGTTATAGGATGGAGTAGAGAGACTGGCTTTGAACCTGTAGATATGGTAACAACAGGATTCCGTTCAGAGTATAAGTGTTATTGGAATCTGATAGCTAAACCAGAAATACCTTTTGAGCAGGTCAATGTTGAAGCGTTTGATGCCTTGGCAATTCCAGGCGGGAGTCCAGATGCTGGTTTTTTTGAAGATACCTTCGACGAAAGATTTCTAAATTTAATAAGAGAATTCGACAGGCAAAATAAGCCAATTGCCTCTATTTGTGTTGCTGCATTACCAGTAGGAAAATCTGGCGTATTAAAGGATAGAAAAGCGACCACTTGGGATTTAAACGATACTTCGGATAGACGAAAAGAATTGGCTGAGTTTGGCGTAATCGTTTTGGATCAACATCTTGTAGTCGATAACAATATTATAACTTGTACTGGTCCAGCTCCTTCTTTGGATGTTGCCTTTACTTTACTCGAAAAACTGACATCAATAGAGAATGTTACACGAGTAAAAAGAAATATGAGGTTTGTTTAAACTTTATCAACCTAAAGGCAGTAAAAATACGAATATCAATCATGGTTTATAGCTGTTTACTATAGTACTCTCAAAAGCTTGTATAAAGAGCGTTTAAACACTTTTATATTCACTCTTAAACGACAAGAGATTCTCAGTATAGAGAGACTTTTACTTTTGTATTGTTTTTGTAGATTCGTGGACAGAAAAAGAATAATGTTCTTTCGAATGAAATTACCTTAATCGTATTCAAAAATATTCATGAAATAGTTGATCTTTGTTCTGTTCATATTTATGAATAGAAAACTTGAAAGAATAAACCAATAAATATATACCTGATATAATGAAATTAAATACAGTTCTTGGTCAGTTACGTATGCTGGCTATTTTAGAAGGAATCTCTTACCTCTTGTTAGTTCCAACCATTATTCTTAAGTATGGCTTCGAGATGGGCTTACCTAATAAGATCGTAGGAAGTCTTCACGGTATATTATTTATCTTTTATTGCCTATGGGTGATTTATTATGCCGCGAAAAAGAAGTGGCGTCTCATGAAAACACTCATTTGTTTGGTAGCATCATTATTTCCCATTGCAACATTCATAGTAGACCAAAGAATTCTTAAAGGCGAAGATGAATTACAAGCCGCCACGATCAGAGATTCATATACACGTAACTAGTTCAGGAGAATTCTTACCAATAGGTCAAAAAACAGGCTGATGAATAAATACATATACACCTTTAATTGTGACACGACCGAAAGGGAGCTATGCACTATCGAATCGAGATATATCTTTAACAAAGAGGAACAAAATAAGCTGCTTTTTTCCAATATAAAAGTAGAACCTTCAAGTAGTGCTTTCATTAAAAGTAGACTTGATATCATTTGTAGTTCAGAAGATTATTCGAGCTTGATAAGTCGAATCAAAAAAGAAAATATACACATCGAAGGTTTCAAAATTGAATATTTAGTTTTTGATGGTGATACAACCGAGTATTCTGATCGGTTAAGAAAGCTAAGAGATATCGGCTACAGTATTGAAGGTAATACGGATTACTATCACCCAACAATAACTTATGCTTTATGCTATTACGAGGGTGTTTGGTGTTTTGGTATATTGGTTAAAAATGATATCGCTTGGCATAAACACAAACAGAAACCTTGCTCGTTCAGTAATTCGATAGGTGTAAATATTGCCAAAGCTCTGGTTAATATTGCTGCAAAGGCAAACAAAGAGAAAAAGTTACTTGATGCCTGTTGTGGTGTTGGAACCATCATGCTAGAGGCTTGTTTTGCAGGCCATCATATTGAAGGCTGCGACATTAACGAGAAGACCTGTCATAATGCACGAAAAAATCTGTCTCACTTCAACTACACAGCAAATGTCTATCATTCCGATATAAAGGACATCAGTAAACGATATGAGGCTGCTATTATCGACCTGCCCTATAATTTATTTACCAGTGCAACAGACAGTGATATCTCACATATTATTGAGTGGACTGCAAAAATTTCAGACCGATTGGTTATTGTATCAACAACTGATATTAGAGATTTAATTCACAACACAGGTTTTACAGTTTCGGATTATTGCAGTGTGAGTAAAAGTGGAAAGAGAAAATTCGCAAGAAAAATTTGGGTTTGTGAAAAGAATTGATTGAGATATTACTTCCCGTCTGTGGTAAGTTACTATCACTAAAAAAGCCATTCCCTTTAGAGAATGGCTTTTTTACTGAGTTATCTTTTGATACTATTTCACCACTTCAAAGCTGATTTCAGTGCCTAGCATTTTCTCGAAAGGTAAAGAGAATTTGATTTGACGACCTACTTGGGCAGCTTCGTTTGCCGAATAACCTTTGTATTTAACAAGGTAAGCCATAAAAAGAACGGTAACTCGACCTGCACTGCGACAATGTATCAAGTGCTTTTTATTTCCTTCAAGTAGTTTGGCAAATGTTTCTAAGTTTTCTGGTGTATAATCTTTAGAACCACCTATTGGTAGGCTGTGATAGTTAAACCCCAACTCTTTAGCCATGTTTTCTTCGTTAAAGGCATAAGCCGTATATGCCTTATTTTCTTTTTCGGTACGAAGGTTAATAATTGTATTGGCCCCTTGCGATTTATACCAACGTAAAGCTTCTAAACTTGGCTGTGCACTTAAATAATAGTTTTGGTATTTAAACGCGCCTTTAAAATCGTTGATAATTTCAACAGAATCAGTTTTAACTGTTTTGTTTTTGGCCTGAGAGCTGAAGGCTAAAAAAAGACTTAGAATTAGTGCAATAGTCGTTGTTTTCATCTTGTTTAAATATATGTGTTTGTAATAGATATCGCTTTCCTAATAATGAAGTTCAAACTTCGTTAAAATATTAATGCTAGGCAAGGGCGAACTATTTACAGAATCAATTTTAAGAGAATTGAAACGTAATTCAAATAAGGAACAGGTATTTATTTTGTGTAAAGATTAGCTTAGAGGCTGTTAGTCAGTAATCTGTGTTTTTAAATTGGTTTTAACATCAAGTACTTAATAGGGATCAAAAAAGATGAAATTTGCGAGTTGAAACATTTCAGTTAGTTCCGATTATCGGAGATAGGAAAATTTTTTATACCTTCGTGAAATTTTTTATTTCAACAACCATTGAATAACGACTGAATAACTATGGCTAAGATTATTAATGAAGTTTCCAGAACTTTTAATGAGTACTTAATAATTCCTGGTTTAACCACGGTAGATTGCACTCCTGACAAAGTGAATATGATGTCTCCTTTAATTAAGCATAAAAAAGGAGAATCTTCAAGAATCAACCTAAAAACACCTTTTGTATCTGCTATTATGCAATCTGTTTCTGACGATGGAATGGCAATTGCTTTGGCTAAAGAGGGTGGTGTATCGTTTATTTTTGGTTCTCAGTCAATCGAGGAGCAAGCTAAAATGGTAAAGAAGGTAAAAAAGCATAAAGCAGGTTTTGTAGAGAGTCGTGCTAATATTACTCCAGAACAAACTTTACAAGATATTATCGACCTGAAAGAAAATACTGGATTTTCAACCATTGGTGTAACAAGTGATGGATCGCCAAATGGAAAATTTTTAGGCATCGTTACAGGTCGCGATTACCGATTAAGTAAAGATAGTTTGGATAAAAAGGTGAAAGAATTCATGACACCTTTAGAGAAACTTGCAGTTGGTGAGCTAGGAATTTCTTTGAGTGAAGCAAACGATATTATTTGGGATCATAAGTTAAATACTTTGCCTATTATCGATAAAAATCAAAACCTGAAATATTTTGTTTTCAGAAAAGATTACGATAGTCACAAAGAGTTTCAAAATGAATTGTTAGACGATCAGAAAAGATTAATTGTTGGTGCAGGTATTAATACTCGTGATTATGAAGAACGTGTACCAGCTTTGGTTGAAGCAGGTGTTGACGTTTTATGTATCGATTCATCTGATGGATTTTCAGAATGGCAAAAATTAACGATTGAATATATAAAGGAAAAATTCGACGGTAAAGTAGCTGTTGGAGCAGGAAACGTAGTTGATAAAGCAGGTTTCCTTTATTTAGCTGAGGCTGGAGCCGATTTTATTAAAGTTGGTGTTGGCGGCGGATCTATTTGTATTACTAGAGAACAAAAAGGTATTGGTCGAGGTCAGGCAACGGCTATAATTGAAGTTGCAGAAGCGCGTGACGAATATTTTAAGAAAACAGGAGAGTACATTCCAATTTGTTCCGATGGTGGAATTGTTAAAGATTATCATATGACTCTTGCCTTGGCAATGGGTGCTGATTTTATGATGATGGGAAGATATTTTGCCCGTTTCGATGAGAGTCCTACAAGAAAACTATTGGTAGGTAACAATTACGTGAAAGAATATTGGGGTGAAGGTTCGAACAGAGCAAGAAACTGGCAACGATATGATATGGGAGGAAAGAACGGCCTTAAATTTGAAGAAGGTGTAGATAGTTTTGTTCCTTATGCGGGTAAATTAAAAGACAATTTGGACGTTACCACAGGAAAAATTAAATCGACTATGTGTAGCTGTGGTGTAACTACAATTGCAGAACTACAATCTGATGTTCAACTGACATTGGTTTCATCTACCAGTATCATCGAAGGTGGTGCTCACGATGTTATGGTTAAAGATACAAAAAACTAAACAGTTTTAGTTTAAATATATTTAAAGGCCAAGCGTTTTGCTTGGCCTTTTTTTATGCTATTAATTGGCCTTTCTGTTCAAAATGGAAAACCTTTAAGATTTTATTAATTCTATCGATAATGGATTTAAGTCATGTTCGCTCCATAAAGAATAAATTCACCCACATTAGATTACAATTCAACGACCCTATTCTCATAGGGTGGAATACCTATCTGACTTTCCTAATTATGACTTGCTCTTTACTCACTCTTTTTTCGGAATAATTCAAGAAATGGTAAGAAACATTTTTGTAGTATTTTGTTAATATTCTATTTGATTTTTATTAACTTAATGCTTAGTATCTTACAACATATTAAAATTTGCTTAGAAATATGGCAGTTCTTGAAAATGTAAAGACAGGCAAAAAAACCACTTTATTTTGTCATCACACAATTGGTCGAGATCAAAGTAATCGATGTATAATCGAGAAGCAGAATATATCTCGGAGCCACGCTATTATTCATTGGGAAAATGGAATGTGGCATTTAACAGATGTTAGTAGTAATGGAACCTTTGTTAATGAAAATCATATTCGTCACGAGCGTGTTACGCTGAATGAAAATGATCTAATATCCTTCTCTGGTGATCATGCTCACTCATGTAAATTAGTAAATTTAGAACAACCACGAAGCTTTTTACGTGCACGTAATTTTCTAGAAGATAATATTGAACTTCCTGATGGGATTGTGTTTTGGGAAGATCAATCAGTAAAAACAATTTATAGAGATGCTATCCAGAATTATCTATACGACGATGGTGAAGTTATTCGTTACGTTAAAACTGGAGAGTTGTTTGTAATCAATCAGAAAGAATATGAATTTGTGGAAAACGAATATTTAGAAGATACCAAGAGGTATTTATATTTAATACAAAACTTATATCTTGAATTAGTATTAAGCTGTGATGAAGAAGACGTCAATGCTAAAATACACCTGAATGATTTAACTTTTGATTTGGGAAGCAGAACATTTAATCATCTTCTATTACAGTTAGTGAAAATTAAGAATAAGGATAAGGCAGACGGTTTAACCGATGAGCAAAGAGGTTGGATTAAATGTAAAGATCTTGGTGAAATTTTAAGTAAAGAAGTTATGAAAGAGGTCGATGATTATTATATTAATAATCTAATATATCGTCTTCGCAAACATGTTCTTGCACTTCATCCTTATGGAAATATTTTTGCTAAAATTATTGAACGTAAGAATGGTAAATTACGATTTGGATTTGACTCAGCTGTTATTCGTAAAGAAGAACTTTATATTGAAGATTAAAATCAACTCACCACTATATGTAATTCTTTTTAATGGTAGAACTAAGATCTGGTTTGAAAAAGGAATTTCTTGATAAAGGTTATTTAATCTGTGATAAAATTGGAGAAGGAGGCTGTTCCTGTGTGTATAAAGCACAGCACATAATAAAAGGGCTTTTTGTTGCAATAAAAATCCCTAAGTTTTCTTCTTATAGCGAAACAAGAAAATTAGAGCTCGTTGCCTATTTTAAGCAGAGTATTAAACCTTATGGTTTATTGAATCATCCTTCGATTATTAATTGTATCGAAAGTGGTGAACTCAATTATGAAATTCCTTACGCGATATTCGAATATATCCCTGGTGATACATTAAAGCAATACCTTATTTTAAAAACTAGAATAAAGCCGACTCTTATAGCAAGTATAATGATGAAAGTGTTGAATGCTTTAGTTTATTCACACGAAATAGGTATTGTTCATGGGGATCTAAAACCTCATAATATCTTGATATCTGGGAAAGAGGAAGAACTTCAGGTGAAATTGATTGATTTTGGAGTAAATAAATCATCTGATACATTTAAAAGTTTCGATATGGAATGCTTATCTCCTCGATATAGCTCTCCAGAACAAATCAAAGGTAATCTTCCTACGCCTCAGTCTGATCTATACTCTTGGGCTTTGATATTTCTAGAATGTTTAACAGGAGTTCCGGTTATTTTAGGAAATTCGATAGATGAATTGATTCACAATCATTTAAACGGCTCGGAACATATTATTCCTAAAGAGGTTCGTGACCATCCTTTAGGCGATTTATTAGCATTATATCTAAACAAAGAAGTCAGTAAAAGAGGGGGTGGTTTCTCTCATTTATTGGAAGAATTTTGTAAGCTAAATATTAGCACCCTACGTTCTTGTCGAGTTGATTGTCAGAAAAATACTCAAATAAATATTGATAATACGATTCTTTCTTTTCCGAAAAGAAACTAGTCTTATCTAATCATACTATTGGGTGTTTAATTTAATATGCGCTCAAGTATTATGGATGAATAGACTTATTTTGGTGATCAATGAATGATATATGATGATATATTTATTTTCGGATATATTTCTGAAATTTGATTTAGAGTTAGACAAGATAATCGATCAGTAGCTACAATTTTGTCAAATACTCAAAAGGCGAAATCCGAAAAGCCTAATTTAATAGAGTAGGAATCTTTTTTAAATTTTAGAACAATGGCAAATGCAACAGGTACTCTACAACTACAGTATAACTATCCAGTTGATATCCGTGAGAATATGTCTGTAACTTGTGAAGAAACTTCACAAACAGAATCTATTTTGCAAATGGTGAATGAAAGCACTAGCAATGAGGCACTTATTGTTGTTCAAGTTGGGAGTACTTCAGAGCAAATAACTATAGCACCTAACACTGCTGAGCCAAATACAATCGTAAGAAACTTTAAAGGCTCTAAACTTAATGTTATCAATGTTAGTACTCGTCCTGCTACAGTAAAAGTTACGTTAAGAAATACCTAGTAATAATTCTTTAAAAAGGGTTATCAAATATATTTTGGTAACCCTTTTTTTGTTTTCTAATTACAGATCAACTTTGTTGAGATTTTACCCTATATAAGATTCTCTATTACTTATTTTCAATATTCTGTTATGGATAGCTTTGGAAGATATCTCAAATTATGCCTCATTTTGAGTGTTCTGATATTGGTCTTAACAAATGATGCAATTTCTCAGCATTTACAGATTCAGAATAGAGCAGATTCTGTAAAAATCAATAAGGGATCGTTAATCTATCAATCAGGTGATGACAGTTTAAGAAAGTTCTTCGTTAGGCAAGAACCAGTTGTTATTCTTAAATCAAGCGAAAGTGTTTATTATGAAACAAATAATGGCTCCGAGATGCTGTTAAGAGTCAGTAATGCATCTGAGAAAGCAAGGTGTCATTTTTATATTAATGGGAAAGGAGAAAGTCAACTCGTTTCCTTACCTCCAAACATGCCAGACTCAACTTTCTATTTAATTAAAGATTGGGCTGGAAGTCAACTTCTAATATCTAACGTTACCGACTCCGTTTTGTCTTCTAAAATTACTGTTTTGTTAGTTGGAAATTAGCACAGGTAAATGCCTCAGTTTATCCCGACAACTTTTGTCTTCAAATTAAGATTGGATATCCGATTTTTCTATCATCTCTACTATTTAATTTTCTATTGGTATTATTCCTTTTTTTTAAGCTCCAGAGATTTACCCTATAGAATTTTTTGTCATAGAATTCAATTAGCAAAAGTAAACTCGCGTTGTTTATTTTATAATCTACATGTGTTTTGAATTATCACTGATGAATGGCTAGTTTTAATAGATGAATGAGTGATATGTTGTGATATATGTATTCTTGATCAGAGTTTTTATATTCAGTTATCAAAATAAAAAAGTAACTGTTAATTTAAATTTATTAAAGATGAAAAAGAAAGAAGAATCAGTTGTTGCAAGAAATGGTAGACTTCATGTATCAGGAAACCGTATTTTAAATAAAAATAATGAAAAGGTATGTTTGGCTGGGATGAGTTACTTTTGGTCTTGGATTTCAGATCAACATTTTGAAGGCTGGGGAGATAAATTCTATAACGAAGGAACAGTTAACGAGTTGGTTAATGAATGGAAGTGCGATATTTTGCGTTGTGCAGTTGCTATTGAAGGAGACAATGGTTATATCGCGAGACCAGACGAGACGCTTGAGATTGTTTATAAAGTGGTGGATAGAGCCATTGAAAAAGGGATTTATGTGATCGTTGATTTTCACACACATGAGGCTGAAAAACATGTTGGTACAGCAAAAGAATTTTTTGGGATAATAGCGGACAAGTACAATGACGTTGACAATGTTATTTATGAAATTTTTAATGAGCCTATAGATCAATCTTGGGATGAAATAAGGGGGTATGCAGAAGAGGTGATTCCTTCAATTAGGGAAAATGACGAAGAAAATTTAATTATTGTAGGAACACGAAACTATTCACAAGAGGTTGCTGAAGCTGCAAAGTCTCCTATCACATCAGATGACAATATTGCTTATACACTTCATTTTTATGCAGCGACTCATTTAGGTTGTGAAGAGCTAGCTAGAGAAGTAGAAACTGACGGCGGCTATGTAAGAAGTCAAGCAGAGGAAGCCTTGGCTATGGAAACCATTGCATTGTTTGTGACAGAATGGGGAACTGTAGAAAGTTCTGGTGAAGGTGAACCTAATTCAGATTCAACCAAGGCATGGATGGATTTTTTAGCTGAAAATAAGGTTTCTCATTTAAATTGGTCTGTTTGTGATAAGCCAGAAGGAGCTTCGGCTCTTGTTCTAGATGCAAGTCCTGTAGGTGATTGGAATTATTCTGCAGATTTAACACCATCAGGAGAAATGGTGAAGCCAATTATTGAGGACTGGCAAGAAAGAGTAGCCCAAGTGGATAGAAAATTGGTTGAGGATATTAAATAGTTAATATGAGTGCTTAAATAAAAGCGTGATTTTTACCTTAGTGGTAAAGACACGCTTTTTTTGTGATATATCGTGATATATTTTTTCTCCCTATAGTTTGCGACATTCGTTAGGCAAGTCCTAAAGATCAGATTTAGACTTGTAGGCGGGATCCGAAAAGCCTTTAATTGAGTAGGAGAATATTATAAATTCATACAAGATGACAAATGTAGGTTTATTTAATGCTCATTACAGAATTACAAATCATTTAGCAGGTGGTGTTGAAATGCAATTGAATATCACAGTTAATACGGTAAATAAGAGAGTGACAGGTATGGCTCATATCACTCAAGCTGTAAATCCTCCAATGAATATTATTTCTGAAATCCAAGGTGATTTTAACTATATGTGTACTATGGATTCATGTCATATTCTTGTTGTTGCCGAAGGTGTTTCGCCTTTCCAACCTATTATTCGTGATGTACCTCAAATTCATAATAATTTGTCTTTACGCATTGTAATGGAAGAGAATTGGCAAAAAGGTGTTGCTAATTACAGATACTGTATCAATAATGTATGGCATGAGGTGACTCAGGCACAAGTTGAGATTATAACAAATGCTGATATCCATAATATTGAAAAATTAGCTACCACAGTTAAAGATAACGTAAAAGAGCCTGTGGCGTAATGTCAGAAGACTTTTAGAAAAATAAAAAGGGTGACTCAAATAGCAGAGTCACCCTTTATTTATTTTGTATTGAGTTATTTTGTTTTTCTCATTACCAGATCAGATGTTTGAAGAATTTTCAATTTTAAATTCTCTGGATAATAGGGATGTGCTTGTAAGAATTTGCGTGTTATATCTCCAGCTTCTTTTGATTGATGGCCACTGTAGCTCACATTTAACCAATTGTAAGGGAAGAAAATATCACCAGTTACCTGAATTTCTTTTAGCAATTCGAGTGCTTGTGGAAGATAAGATAAGGCTTCTTGTTCGCGTAATGGGTGATTTAAATAGCGCAAGCCTTCAAGCGCCCAACGTTCGATTTGCCTGTTCTCTTCTTTTTTAAGACTAGCAAAGAAAGCTTTGCGAACTTCCAAATCTGCAGAAAGGGCAGGGGCAACAAATTGCATACGTTTTTTATGGTCAGGGTTTTTAATTCGTTTGATTTGTGTACTGATTAATTCATCAGTCTTTTCAGGCATTTTAATAGCCAAATTACAAGCTAGAGCTGTAGCCTTATTTTCTGATAGCTTAAAGCCTCCGAAGGCAATCTCTTCTTTCCAAACAGTGTAGAGTTGTTCCAGGCGTATAGGTGTTTCTGAAATATTTGCAAGAGCTGAATATAAGCTTGATTTTTTACTCATTTCTTTTTCAGAGCTCAACCTTATCCAAAGTGTCTCTTCCAATTTTGAACCAATTGCTTTTCTTTGATCCGCTGTTAAATTTAACCAATATGCCGATCGCAAGTATAAAAGCATGCGTTCCAAAATAAGATTGTTATTTTCACTAGTCGCATGTTTTTCAATGGCGAGTATAAAGTCAGTTCCTTTAACCTGACCTTCGCGTAGGTTTTCATATAGATTGACCCAAGCGATTCCTCTCACTAAATCATCTTCAATACTATTGATGTTTTCGAGTATGTATCTTTTCGTTTTTTCATCTAATTTGAAGAAACCATAGGCGTCACCTTTGCCATTAGGAATAATATAGTCTGGCGTTTCCATTCCTATAGCTTCATCTACAGAAATTAAAGGCTTATCCATTGTTGCTTTTATTGATTGACTTTTGCCTTTATAACCAAGAATAATATTTAAATCTTGAGTCCAGTTACCAGCCTTGCCATTTGCATCAGTTTGAGAAACATGTAATTGTTTGATTTTCCCATTTTCTACGGTTAATTCAGATGAGACGTGAGCTCTTCCTGCTTTGTCTACCCACACTTTACTCCATTCTTTTAAGTTGCTAGGGGTGGTTTCATCCAAAATGGCAATTAAATCTTCCCAGCTTGCATTGCCATAAGCATAGTTTTTAATGTAGGTTTGCAAGCCTTTTTTTAAGGCATCCTCACCTGTTATATTTTCCAACATATTCATCACAATAGGTGATTTGTGATAAATAATTGAACCATAAACCGAACCGGCATTTTTCAGATTAGGTAATATTTGGTTTATTGGATTTGTCCCACTTGTTCTATCTACACTAAAAGAACTTGGGAAATGAGCCATCTGAAACTTCAATTTGTGGTTCATATCCGGAAAGCTAGGATTAGTTATTTTATCTGCCAGAAAATTTGCAAATACTTCCTTTAACCAAACCTGATCGAACCATTTCATTGTAACCAAGTCGCCAAACCACATATGAGCGGTTTCGTGAGCAATTAAGTTCGCACGACCCAAAAGTCTATTCTTAGTCGCATCCTTGTCTAAAAACATCTTAGAAGCGTTGTATAAAGTTGCTCCTGTGTGCTCCATGCCTCCGTATTGGAAAGAAGGGATTACAACAATATCGTATTTAGCAAAAGGGTAGGGAACATCAGTATAAGCTTCAAGCCAATCCAAAGATTCGAATAACAGGCGGAAGATTTCATCAGTATTATTTGTTAACTTTTCGGGATCTGTTTCACGATGATACATGGTATGTTCACGCCCATTATGCTCGCGAGTAATGGTTTCGAATTTACCCGCTACAAAAGAGAATAAATAAGTTGGTAAGGCTTTAGTTTTGGCAAATTTATAAAAGCTTCTTTTGCCTTCATCTATTTTAGAATTCAGTTTGCCGTTTGCCATGGCTTTCCAATGCGAAGGCACAGAAAGGTTTAATTGGAAACTCGCTTTCAGGTTGGGTTGATCGAAACAAGGGAAAGCTGTTCTCGCACGATCTGGAACGAATAAGGTATACAAGAATTCATCATTTCGGTTTAATGATGTATTACCGGCAGTAAATTCAATCTCGATCTCATTTTGGCCTTCTTTCAATTCTGATTTTGGAATGATTACATGTTCAGATTCAAAAAAGTAGGCCGATGTTTTACCATTACTCTTTACCGATTTTATTAATTGTGGATCTTCACGAAAATCGATTTGTAAATCTTGTTGTGTTGATTTTAAACTGAAAATGATTTTGTTTTTTCCTGCAATAGCTGAGTCTCGTTTTTCAGGAATATCAAATTCTATCTGATATTCTAAATTCAAAATATTTTCTTGTCTGTACTCAGCTAATATCTTAGCAACTCCATCTTCAACAGGAAGTGCTTGTTTGGAACAGCTGCATACTGCAAAAAAAAGACAGAGTGTTACTGTTAGTGTTTGTAATATTTTCACGATGTTGTTTTTTAAGATTAGTGTTACAAATATAACAGTGTCATTTTCTTTAGATACTAATAAATGTCAATTTTTACATAAAAAAAGCAGAGCTTGTTTTTGCTCTGCTTTTTTTCGCTTATGGTGTGTCCTGTTATTCCCTAAAATTGGTGCTATCAAATATTTTATTGGCATTGGCTGCTATAAATCCTGAAAAGATTTGTCCATTAGAATCAGGGTAACGTATGGCAAATTCGTAGAAACAAGCAGGGACTTTATAAGTTCCTTCCTCAAACTCCATTGGAATCATTTCTGCAAGAGTTGATGATTGTTGGAGAAATACCTCAGGTTTGCCTTTTATTTCTCCACCTGTCGAATTCATTTCGTAACCACTATCTTTTATAAATTGATTGACTTTTTCTATCGTATTGTATTTCTGTAGAGCATTAATATTCACTGTAAAATGATTTGCTCTGAAACCGTGAATGTAAAGCCATGCTCCATATTCAGATTCTTCACGAAGGGTTTGATAATCAGCGAATGTTGGTTTTCCCCAAACACTACCTTTGTGTATTAGGTCGGGATCGGCATAATAAGCATTGCCAACCGAATTGAGTCTTCTTTTTATTGTTTTCTGAAATTCTTCTGAAAACTCAGAAAGAATCAGTTCCGAAATAAATACACGAGGAGCATCTATAATTGTTGGGTGTTCAAGGTGAATCGCATTAAGATGTTTATCCTCAAATTTGTATTCTCCTTTTTGAACGTAACCAACTTTAATGAATTTTTTAGATAGAACTTTTATATTCATTCTGGGATCATCAAAAGTGCGAAACGCGATATGATCATTAATTACCTTCTCGTTTTCTTTGGTAAACAAGTTGTGTACGGCTTGGGCCGAAGGATTTTGTAGGGTGTAATCCTTCCACAGTCTATTAAATACTTCTAATTCCATAGCGTATTAATTGTTAGTTAGATGATTAGTAATTTATGAAAATAAATTTATTTTCGTTTTATGAAGCCTTTAAATTATTGTGTTTCAATATCGGAACATACAATATCAAGGCATTGACTCATTTTTTGATATGTTCTGTCAATATCATCATCCAGACCAATAGAAACACGTACAAGCCCATCAGTAAGTCCCATCTCGATTCTTTCATCTTCTGGTATCTCGGAGGAAGTACTGCCTCCTGGTGCACTAAAAAGGGTTTTATATGAACCTAAACTCACAGCTAAATATCCAATATTTGCTTCTTGCATAAGTTCCATTAAATGATTGGCTTTTTCTTTTTCCTTTAAGTCGATTACAAAAAGTCCACCTGCACCATATTTCGATTGACCTATTTCTTTTACAAGTTTGTACTGTGGGTGACTTGCTAAGCCAGGATAGATGATTCTATAACCATCAGTTTCTAGCTTCTTTGTTAGATTTAAGGCATTAGAGGCATGTTGTTGCATTCTAATGTGTAGCGTTTTCATATTTTTGAGAATACTTGCAGCTCTGTGGCTATCCAACACCGGGCCTAAAAGCATAGAAGCCCCTGAGTTAACGTCG
>Ga0209272_10000548_pt1 | contig 29809 bp, 26 predicted proteins | sample tdDd002_FD_187125 | JGI IMG/M metagenome (GOLD analysis project Ga0209272, IMG submission 187125) | Marine sediment microbial communities from the Atlantic coast under amendment with organic carbon and nitrate - tdDd00.2 (SPAdes)... | ecosystem: Environmental > Aquatic > Marine > Coastal >... | reverse complement strand
TCATTGTCTTTAGCAATTGATTGGTCTAATGAGATGGGAAAAAGATGAGTTTGTGTTCTGTCTTGTCCTTGTATAAATCTCATACTATAAGATAACAAAGTGCTGAAAATCTATCAAATACAAGCATGCTTACTTATCAACAACTTATCAAGGTTTTTAGACAGTCTGACGGTCTTGCTAAAATTTGAGGGCGATTTACAACTATCGCCTTATCAAAGCCGCTACCGTTTAATGTTTTGTTACATTATTAAGTTGAGCGTCACCGCCCTTTAATTTTAACTTTTGTTAGGGGCTGTTATTCTTTTAATTTTAATAGTTTCTTAATCTCATCTGCTAATAATATCATTTTCATCTTTTTGAAACGGTAGATGATATATACAATTAAAGAAGTTATCAAGGATCCTATAATGGAAACCAATAATGTTGAAAACATTTTTGTCAAAAGGGGTAAACAAAACCAAGCCAAAACAATAGTTCCAATTAGCAATGCTAACTTAAATGAGATTTTATATTCAATAATAAGCTTATCATCAATTTCTTCAAATTGTCCAAAAATTGTCAGAGGAAGATAGCTTCGAACACCAATAATGCCATACCGTCTATATGTTCTAAATCTTGTAACAAAATATCCTTTCCTCATTTCTGGTATAAAAACAAATTTCCCCTCCTGTTCTTCATAGATACCGTCCTGATAATTCCAATTTGAAAAATGCACATTAATTTCTTTTCTGAATATGGTGATGCCACGGTCATAGAATTTCAGATTGAAGTTATTAAGATTCGTTAATTCTATAATTGTGAGAATTACCCATAATACAATCAATGAAAGAATTATTATTGGTTCTATGCTCATTTAGTTTTTTTTATAATTGCCCCTAACTTGTTTGTTAGCTTAATAAAGTTGTGTTTATTTTTCTTTTATTTTTCTGTTTTATCAGTTTACACATCCAATATGGCTGTGTAAGCTGATAAGTTGATGACGAATTCCAGAGTTCATCAAGAGAATTAATAATTTTCTTTATTAATAACATAAATGCAAATCTTACTAATTCTTACTCATATCAGATCAAAATAATAGGCAAACATGCATGTCTTTCGAACACCATACTCTTTCTATCATTTTTAATGTACACAATTAGCACATTAATCCCCTCCAGTACTCCTCAAAAAAAAGAAATTTACAACATCTACTGCTTATCATTAAACCTTTGTTAAAGTTAACAAATTGATTAAACCAAACAATACATATTATAATATATAAATAAGCTCTTCCCATTAAAACTAAAAAAAAGGTCGTCAAATAAATACTGACGACCCCTAATCACCGATTTGAATTCCATTTGGGCAAATACTGTAAAACTGCCTGCTAATATCGCAATATCAACAAAGCATCCCCATTAATCATCAGAATCTAAAACAGCCTCCTCAATCTCAATAGGTGTAAACTCTATATTCATCTCAATACACTTATCCGGATAAGTAAGTACATTTCGCACAACTGTTTGATAAGGCTTGCGACTAAACGTAAATTCGTGTTCACCCGAATTTAAACTCGGTATAAAATACTTCCCACTTTGTTTGGCATGCATTACAGCCTTTCCTCCATCTATCGATATCAAAACCGATTTTACGGGCTCTCCCGTAACAGAATCTGTAAATACACCTTTTAGCGCGTGCACCTTGCCTTTCGATAAATCAAGATCAACAGCTACCCTATAGGCATTGTACAATTCCGGATTCGCCTTTTCATACTTACTCCTCATGTAACGATTCAACGAAAAATCAAGCAATTCCTGAAATCTCTCCAATTTCACATCAATTTGATTGGTAATTGCCTTATGCTGAGAAATAAAATCTTTTGGATCATTCTGCTTCAATTGAAAATCAGCAGTACTATCAACCAAGTTTTGTTTCAACTCTGGCGATACACCAGCATCAGTACTCTCTTGCTGATGTTCATCAATTAAATTTCGCAAGTACTGCGAATGAATAATTAAATCGATGGCAGAAAAGCCAGCCAGGCAGCTCTTAGAACAATTCGCAATAGTTTTAAAAGGAGCAAACTCCTTCAGGTATCCATAACTAACCATAAGGTCGGTTATTCTTAAACAATTCTCTTCAAGACTAACTTTTGAAATCTGTTTTTGCTCCGTTTCCTGTTTCGAACTCTCCTCTTGTTGCGGAGCCAAATCAGAAACTTCCGAATACAAGGTCAGCATTGGAGTCACAATTGCCATATAATTGGCATCTTCAGCCAATACAGGGTAATCGCTATTCAATTTATTTAATTCCTTCCCTTGATTCAATTGAGCCTTTTGTTTATTATTCATCTTTTAATGTTTTGATAACAAAAAATCACAAAATTATCAACGATTACTTCTCTTTCAACAAGCAATCCATATTGCTTTGCAAATTCTGATAAATCCTAATTCTTTACAACAACACAATTTGCAATCACAAATAGAGAACTAAAGTACGACAACCATTAAAAGCCATCTCACCTGATAAGTATATGCCCATTCAGTAACAAATCAATAGTACTTCACATATCATCGTTCATTTCATTTTTCCATTCATCCTTTTTCAATCCGCAGCATTCTTTTTACAATCAGAAGTATTTTTTTTAAAATCAGAGTCATCCTTTTTTCATCAGAAGCATTCTTTTTAGAATCAGAAGCATTCTTTTTAAAATCAGAGTCATCTTTTTTTAATCAGAAGCATACTTTTTAAAATCAGAAGCGTTCTTTTTAGAATCAGAAGCATACTTTTTAGAATCAGAAGCATACTTTTTTTAATCAGAGTCATTCTTTTTATCGGCAGACTATACAATTTTGTAGAATCACAATTCTAAATCTTCACAGAATGCATATTTTCATTAAGCTGCCAATACATGATAGAATCAATATCACAATCGATAAATAAATGGCTAGTACATACTGTAGTGTCAACAGCACAGATTTTTGCGGATGGTAATTTTCAGTCAGTCTCATAGTAGTAGTCGAAATAAAGTTTAGTAATATTTTTGATTATCTATTCAATTTCAAAAAATCAAATGTTCAAAGCGTCTTTTATTCATTCCAATCCTTTTAGAATTCATTCTAAGCTCACCCTCTCCCATCACAACACTTCCCTTTCACTCTCGCTACCCACTTCACTTAAAAATTATCTAAAAATGCAATCCAAATCAACATCATCATTCTAATTAAGAGTTTTCTAACAACTATACAATCTATCAACCAGAACAATACAAGACAACTAAATAACATTTTTAATTTTATACTGATTCATAATATGCCTACAATTCAAAAAGGTTTTAATATCATAAATATTTTATCTTATCACTAACTTCCAGAAATACATTAGAACCTCTCCATTCGGCATCATGATCTTTTTAATGCAGCCTTGACCTTTATGCTTCGTTTTTGGGTCAAGCCAAAAATGAAGAGCCCGTCCGGCTCGAGGACAAAGGATATTTTTAATAAATCATTACAAAACACCCCTCTCCCTATCGGGATCTCCCCTAGAAGGAGAGAAAACCAAAATCAACTTACTCAAATAACCCAACGCCACCACAACCCGCATCAGACAAAAATCCCGTAAAGAAAATCGAAAGAATGAAGCGTTAAAAAAACTGGCGTGTTTGAGGAACGTTAGGCTCGATCCGAAAGTAATCGGAATCGAGTCTAAAAGGACGAGTTCCAGGTTTTAGCGAAGTGATTCGATTTTTAGAGATTTTTTCTGCCGCGGTAGATTTTTGTTTACTTTTCATCAATAGAAAAGTAAAAGCCCGTCCGGCTTAAGGACAAAACATATTTTAAATGCAGCCTTACCCTTTTTATTTCGTTTTTGGGTCAAGCCAAAAATGAAGAGTCCGTCCGGCTCGAGGGCAAATACTAAACCTCACCTCAATCCTCTCCTTAAGGAGAGGAAGAATTCGATTCGATCAGCTGTGCTATAGCAATACTGGTAGAAAATCAGATTAATAATTATTCATTAATCATTATAAAACACCCCTCTCCCTATCGGGATCTCCCCTAAAAAGGGAGAAAACCAAAATCAACTTTCTCAACTATTCAAACGAAACCACTGACCCGCATCAGACAAAAATCCCGTAAAGAAAATCGAAAGAATGAAGCGTTAAAAAAACTGGCGTGTTTGAGGAACGTTAGGCTCGATCCGAAAGTAATCGGAATCGAGTCTAAAAGGACGAGTTCCAGGTTTTAGCGAAGTGATTCGATTTTTAGAGATTTTTTCTGCCGCGGTAGATTTTTGTTTACTTTTCATCAATGGAAAAGTAAAAGCCCGTCCGGCTTAAGGACAAAACATATTTTCAATGTAGCCTTACCCTTTTTGCTTCGTTTTTGGGTCAAGCCAAAAATGAAGAGCCCGTCCGGCTCAAGGACAAAATATATTTTATAATTCATCACTAAAAACACCCCTCTCCCTATCGGGATCTCCCCTAAAAAGGGAGAAAACCAAAATCAACTTTCTAAAACATTCAAACCTCAAACCTTGTAGAGAATCGGAATCAACTACGCAAGTGGGGTCCCATAGGTAGAGAAAGCGGCAAATAGAAATGCTGTTGAACGAGGAACGAGTGAGACTATCTATTTCTATTCGCTTTTGAGCCGTTATGGGTCACTGAGTAGGTGCACCGTAGATTCTTTGCTTCCTTTCTCATCAATGGAGAAAGGAAGAGCTCGTCCGGCTTGAGGACAAATCCTACTTTCAATGCAGCCATAACCTTTTTGCTTCGTTTTTGGGTCAAACCAAAAATGAAGAGCCCGTCCGGCTTAAGGACAAAACATATTTTATAATTCATCATTAATAAAACACCCCTCTCCCTATCGGGATCTCCCCTAGAAGGAGAGAAAACCGTAATCAACTCTCTAAAATATTCAAACCTCAGATCTTGTGGAGAATCGGCATCAGCTACGCAAGTGGGGTCCCATAGGTAGAGAAAGCGGCAAATAGAAATGCTGTTGAACGAGGAACGAGTGAGACTATCTATTTCTATTCGCTTTTGAGACTTTATGGGTCACTGAGTAGGTGCGCCGTAGATTCTTTGCTTCCTTTCTCATCAATGGAGAAAGGAAGAGCCCGTCCGGCTTGAGGACAAATCCTACTTTCAATGCAGCCTTGACCTTTTTGCTTCGTTTTTGGGTCAAGCCAAAAATGAAGAGCCCGTCCGGCTTAAGGACAAAGCATATTTTTAATTAATCATTACAAAACACCCCTCTCAACTATTCAAACAAAACCACCGACCCGCATCAGACAAAAATCCCGTAACAAAATCGAACCTCTCCATTCGGCATCATGAAAAAGATCATTAGAATTGAAGCAATGCCTTAGTAAGATCGGGAAGCTAAGAACTTGTTCGAAGATCACCCGACCGCACTTAGGTATTGCAATAAGAATCATGATCTTTTTAATGTAGCCTTGACCTTTTTGCTTCGTTTTTGGGTCAAGCCAAAAATGAAGAGCCCATCCGGCTCGAGGACAAAAACAATACACTTTCGATCGGACCAAACCAATCCGCAAAAAATATATGAGCCTTTCAGGCTCTTTCAATACCAATCGGTATTATTTTCCTACATTTGCGCCACTCAACCAATCAGCTTAAAGCACAGCCATAATGGAAAACAGCAAGAACAACACCATAGGATACATTTACGCTCTTCAAGCCTTTTTTGCCTGGGGTATACTTCCTTTATTCTGGAAACTCTTAAGTCATGTTCCGGCAATCGAAGTTTTGGCACATCGTATTTTTTGGTCTTTCGTGTTTTTGGCAATTCTTATTCTTTGGAAGCGACAAAAAAACCTTCGTGAACTTTTAGCTCAGAAAAAAACTCGCAACAGCCTCTTACTATCCTCAATTCTGATAGGTGGCAATTGGGGATTGTTTATTTATGCCGTTAACAGCAATCAAATAGTTGAAGCCAGTTTAGGATACTATATCAATCCCATTGTTAATGTTCTACTAGGCATGATGGTATTAAACGAGAAATTAGACAAATTAAAACTCACTGCCCTACTCATCGCTACATCAGCAGTAATTTACCTAACCATTGACTACGGACAGTTTCCTTGGATATCAATTATATTGGCTTGCTCATTCGGGTTGTACGGATTGGTAAAGAAAACAGCCGGCATAGAAGCAATTCCTGCTTTAACGGTTGAAACATTAATTCTTACTCCATTTGCAGCCATATTTATCGCCTACAAATTAATTGACAGTACCGGAGCTTTATTTGTAGGTTCTTACTCTACCGATTTGTACTTAATGCTTACCGGAGTGGTAACCACATTGCCATTGTATTGGTTTGCAAAAGGTGCTCAACGTATTCCTTTATCTGCGGTTGGATTCATGCAATACATAGGTCCAACTTTAATGCTATTGATAGGAGTAGTTATCTACAAAGAAGAATTTAGAAAAGAACAAATTATTGCTTTCGCATTGATATGGTTCGCACTTGCTTTGTACACCACATCGATGATTCGAAATACACGAAAGAAAATCAAATCGAATTAAAGAGGAACAATTACCGAAAAGGTACTTCCCTTTTCATACACACTTTCTACTTTAACTTTGGCGCCAATCTTTTGCGACAATAATTTTACAATGTATAAACCCAATCCGCACGATGATTCTTCATTGGTTGGGCGCGTGCTCAATTTGGTAAACTTTTTAAAGAGCATTGGCATTTCCTTTTCCTTAATGCCTTTTCCCTTATCGATAAAACTCATGATCAAGTTATTCTTTTCGGATTTTAAGCCCACAGTTACCTGAGCACCAATAGGACTGTACTTTATCGAGTTTGATAGTAAATTGTCAACTATTCGATTCAATTCATTGGTTCCTGTTTCTATATCGTTCTCAGAAACATTATAATCTGCAACAATTTCAATCTCTTTCTTATTTGCCAAAGGAGCAAAATCCTTTATTTTTTGATCTAAAAAATGGACAAGGTCAACCTTTTCTTTTTTCAATTCTGCCTTATCGTTCTCAAGTTTATTCATCTCCAGAACATCGGCAATTAAAGCCTGAGCAGAATTAACCTGCGATTTTAACAAAGAGAAATATTCCTTTTGTTCCGAATTCAATTCTCCTGCAAGACTTACCAGGTTAATTACACTTTCAATACCACCTATCGGGTTTCGCAAATCATGAGCCATGATACCTAAAAGCGCATCTTTTTCCGTTGCGAGATCTTGTAATATAACGTTCTTCCCTCTCAGTGCTTGATTCTTCTCTTTAATTTCATTATTCACCTTCGCCAATTGTGCATGCTGAGCACTAATTCTAAACTGATATTTTTTAACCTGATAATGGGTTACAAAATAAGATAATATGGAAAGAAATACAGTAAGTACTATTCCTCCCCAAAGTAATGGCAACGATTTTTCACGAGCATGTCCTTTAATCATCTTAGCACTTTGATGTACCAACATTTTATAGCCCATCACATCATAATTCATGGCAACAACAATATCTGAATAATCGTATTGTTCATACTCATAATAACCAGTAAAGGGTTTAGATTCATAAAAATCAGTAAAAGAAAAAGATTCATCTCTATTAAGTGAACGAAACGATGCGGAAGCAATATTTACTTTCTTATCTGCCTTAAGACCTGGTGCAGCCAGAAGATTTCCTACCGAATCAACCAAGCAAATGTATCCCTCGTTGGGCAATTTTAACACATCGCAAGTCTCTTGTACCAATTGCAAGAACTCTTCTTTATTTTCGACAGGAACATCAGCCTTTTCAAACATATCAAATACCGATTCACCAATGGTTAAATTATCATCCAAAGCTTGTTTGGTCAAATTGTTATAAACGATATTTTCAACCCAAACAAAGTACAGGAAGAAGCCTAAGAACAAAATAACAAAAACACTAAACGATAAAATAAATTGAAATCGATTCTTCATTCGCTGATAAAATAAAAGACTATTGTACTGTACGCGAAAATATAGAAATAGTTGGACTTATTAGAATGGTTTAATAAACAATACATACAACTATTTGCCGAGTCCCTCATTGCCAGAATCTAAAACATATTTCCATTCCCCTTTAGCATTCTGCTTCCAAATTGAAACATAGGTTCCTTCTAGTAAAGTATCTGAGGTTTTAATTTTATAAGTTCCATAAGTGTACCCTAATTCTCCGGAATTTGCAACATCGGCATCAATGGGTTGCCAGCTAAATTCGAAAGAATTCTCATTTCTTTCCTCAAACAATTCCCTGATATTTTCCCGCCCAACAATTGGATAAGAATTCTCACGCAGCATCACAGCATTATCCGATGCATACTGGTAAAATGCCTTTTTCATTCCATGCTTTAAGCAATAATTAGAAAACTCTACATCTGTATCTTTTAATTGCTGTTTACTGTTTTCATTACTCACATTCATATTACAAGACATTACGGTTAAAGATATTAGAACAATCACACTTGCATTAAATCGTTTTGAATTTCGCATCGATATTTTTGTTTGAATGATACAGCTACTTTATCTTCGGAATTTAATTATTTTACGCCTATAAAACTAAACACTCTAAGCATGTTACTAAAAAACCTATCCGATAAACTGAATGTTTCTAAAATTCAAAAAGAACAAATCTACTCCAACGAAAAGTTTGAAAGTTTAATTGTTACGCTCGAAAAAGGAATGGAAGTACCTGCTCAACCAGCCCCTGCAAATGCCGGTTTATATCTTATCTCAGGTGAGCTTATCTTTGATATTGAAGGAGAAACGTATACGGTTAAAGCAGACGATTTTTTTAGTTTTAACAAAGATCAAATGCATGGCTTAAAAGCAATTGAAGATTCAAAGTTTTTAATTTCGAGAATTTTACCAGAATAAGAATAAAAAAAGCTTGATCAGCACCACTACTGATCAAGCTCATTTTGAATTGATGTAATGAACTGCCTGTTAAGGCATTCTTATCGATAACCCTAAGCTAATAAAAAAATCCGGAGAAACCTCACTTAATCCAAGTCCGGTTGAGAAATCTAACTGTAAATCAGCATTTACTGCATAGGTTAAACCTCCATTCCATCTGTGATCATTTTTTCCTTCTCCTGGCAAATAACCATACAATTCCGCGAATACATTCAATTTTTCATTCAAACTGATATCAATAACTGTTGAATAAAAACCAATAGCGTAATCTTCATTCTCTTTTCCACTCCATATCACTCCAAGATTAGCTCCCAGAGCCATGCCCTCGTTTAAAGAATAATCTGCATTCAATCTAAAATCAACACCTAAATTATTATTCTCGAAAGCACTACTACCTGAATTAGGAATAAATAAGGTGGTTAAAAATGCCAAAGCCGGCATTGTTTCACTCTCTTCCTTTAAGAAAAACTTCCCTCCAATAGTAATGGGTCCAAAACCATTTTCATCAATATCTCCGCCATCCAATGAAATTTCAGTTCCCAAATATTGCAATCCTAATCGAAGCTCTACATTCTCAACTAATCCATATCGAAATACAGAAGAATTATAGGTGGTATTGTTAATACGATCATTCACTTTCTCAAAAGCAAACCCAGTTTCCAATTGCAACTTCTTTACAGGAATTACAACAGTAGATTCCGACTGACTTGGTCTGTCAGTTGATATTTTCGCTTTTCCCTGCCCTCTTATCTGTCCACAAATAAATAGAACAAGAACTATTATGAATATCTTTTTCATTATCAATTTGAATAATTGCTCTCTTTATTCCTGACTTTGCAAATTCGCAATACATTTTCTAGCTGATTCTGCATCACTTTCAGCAACCAAGAGTTCAACACTATCTGGAGTTCCTCCCATTCCTACTATTGTTCCTGATTGAAACTCATCTTTCCATAAAGATGCTATTCCAATCTCATCCAATCTCTCTTTATAATATTTTACATCGATGAGCGAGCCAACAAAAACGCAAGTTAAATCTGTTCCTTCTGTCATAATTCTAATATTTAATTTATGTTTTCTATTTCTAAGATAATTAAATTCCAATCACTTTCCTATTTCTTATAATATCTGTATTGTAATTTATCAACTATTTATAATGATGAATTTAATAACAAAAAAGTATCTAAGGACAATTGTCCCTGTTTCTTTGTAAATTCATGTGTTATTTTACAACTCAAATAAATCATACAAATGAATTACGCAGAGCTTGTTGCAAAAAATGAATCAGGCATACTAAAAGACAAGGTTAAAACGATTGAACTAACCAATGGTGAATTCGTTATCCGACAAGGAGAGTTACCATATTATTGTTATATATTATTAGAAGGTAAAGTAAAAGTTTTTCATACAACCTCAATTGGGCAACATTTCCTTTTTGGTATTTTCGATCAATCTCAACTTTATGGCGATTTGGAAATACCCAATAACGACGTTTTCTTCAACTCGGTTCAATGTGTTAGCACTTGTAAGTTTATTAAGATCGATAAAGACACATTCAAACGCTGGCTAAAATCGGATTTCGATTTTGCTACCAAAGTGAATCAAGATTTATGCACCAAACTAATGAAGTCATCGTACAGGATGGTGGATAATAATTATTTTCCCCTGGAATATCATGTAATAAAATACATCATAGAATCTTCGAACAATTTTGAAACCAAAGCATTTAGCATTAACAAAGAGGATTTAGCGAATTATATTGGAACGAATATTAGAAGTATAAATCGAATTTTAAAGCAACTAAGCTCCGATAAAGCGATTTCACTAAACAAAACACAAGTTCAAATTTTAAACCCTGAGATTTTAAACTCTGGAATTAAAAAACACTTTTAATGAAAAAAATAGATTTATCTACCTGGAAAAGAAAAGCACAATATGACTTTTTTAAAGATTATAAAAACCCCTATTTTAATATCTGTTCCGATATAAAATGCACCGCATCCTATCTTAAATCAAAAGAAGAGGGCAATTCGTTTTTCATTACATATATGCACAAAGCATTAAAAGCTTTAAACGAAATTACGGAGTTCAAAACCAGGATTATTGAAGATGAAGTATTCGAATTTCAAATCATAAACGGAACAAGTACCGTATTCAAGGATGATTACACTTTTAGTTTTTGTTATTTCAGATATCATGAGGATTTTGAACAATTTAAAAATGAAACTCACAAAGCCATTCATGATGCAAAAAACTCAGACGAATTGGAATCTAATACAGACGTAGATTTAATATATGTTTCGGTAATACCCTGGCGAAGTTTTACCAGCATTCAACATCCGGTAACAAATCAAGAATCAAATTCGGTTCCCAAAATTGTATTCGGTAAAGTATTTGAGCAAAATGGAGAATTTTATATGCCTTTGAGTGTAGAGGCTCACCATTCCCTGCTTGATGGATATCATGTGAGTACTTTTTCAAACCGACTAGAAGAATTACTATGTCAATAAAATTACAATCGGTAAGTAAAATTCTCCATTTCATTAACTACAAAAGCGTTATATTGTGTAGATAAAGTGCTTTTTACACAAAAAAATGCTTTATCAGGCAATTTAATCACTTTACGACATAAAAATAAAAACTGTTAAAATATTTCTCGAAAAATCTAAATTTATTTCTTTTCATCGTTCAGAAAAGCTATTTTTGGTATACTAAAGAACGCCAATTATGAGTAAATCAGGTCAAAAAACAATATTAATCGTTGAAGATGAAGAGTTCAATCGCATCTATTTCGAGGAATTGCTTAATCAAATTAATTGTAAAGTTGTAATTGCAAAAAATGGTATTGAAGCTGTTGAGATTTGCAAGAAAAATGCCTCCATTGATTTAGTTTTAATGGACATAAAAATGCCACTAATGAATGGTTATGAAGCAACTCAAGCCATTAAGAAAATTCGACCAAATTTGCCTATAATTGCTCAAACAGCTTTTGCATTGCTAGGTGATAAGAAAAAATCATTGGAAAATGGTTGCGACGACTATGTTGCAAAGCCAGTTAAAAAAGACACCTTAGTAAAATTGATTAATAAACACCTCACTCTTTAAGAAGCTTTATGGCATCCTTACTCTATAAATATTATTGAGTATTGATATTTTAAGAATTAATAACATTTTGCCTCTTGTATTTCAGACAAAAAAGTATTTTATTACATTACTTGTCTAAATAATACGCAAATGGAGGGGAAATGAAGAGAAAGATTAAGAAATTCGTATTGATATTTAGTACAACCATTCTACTGGTTGTTCTCCTCGCATTCTTTTTAGTATTTAAAATCAGATCTTCTTTTGATCATCAAACTGTATTAACTGAAATACAGGCTAAAAATGTTTTCCCAAAATCTCAAGACATTCCTTTTGGAGAGTTTACCATCCACACAAACTATACTGGCAATTTAAACAATCAAAAAGTTCTGTTTATTCATGGATCACCAGGTTACTGGTTCGATTTTAAAAACATCATTACAGATTCTACTCTCCTTGAAAAGTTCTGTTTAATTACTTTCGACCGACCTGGTTATGGTAAAACAAGTGTTCCTTCACAAGCAAATTTGAACAATCAGGCTGAAATTGTAGATGCAGTAATGCAACATTTCCAAACAAATAATGAGAAGTCTATTGTATTAGGACACTCATATGGAGGAGCTGTTCTGGAACAAACCATTCTCAATTATTCTAAGAAAATAAAACATGCTATTTATGTTGCACCATGTCTTTCGCCTAAGCATCAAGAGGCAAAATGGTATAACCTGGTCATATCCGGAGGATTGCCAAATAAAATAATGCCACATGAACTTAGAACAAGTAATTTGGAAATGATGGCTTTATCGGAATGTTTGGAAAAGAATGAACAAAACCTAAAGGATATTAAAGTACCAACTACATACATTCAAGGTAAAAAAGACATTTTAGTACCTTATCAAACTTTGGATTATTACAAATCGCATCATCAAAATATAGATTTTAGCTTACTGGATGAATTGAATCATTTTGTTCCTTGGTCAAATCCAGAAATTATCATTAAAAATATAAATAAGCTACAATCTACATACAACAGTAAATAAAGACATATGCACCAAGGAAACGAAACAAGAAACTGGATTATGAGAAAAATATTAATTTTAACAGGAATTGTACTTCTTATTAGTACTAACCTAATAGCGCAGAAAGCAATGAATAAAGAAAATTACAATAAATTAACCGAAGCCGAAAAAAGAGTAATAATAGATAAGGGTACCGAATATCCGGGTACAGGAAAGCACTTAAAGAATAAGCAAGCAGGTATATACACATGCAAGCAATGCAACGCCGCTCTATACAAATCGGATGACAAGTTTGATTCACATTGTGGTTGGCCAAGTTTTGATGATGAAATTGAAGGAGCGGTGACCAAAATATTAGATGCCGATGGAAAAAGAACTGAAATTGTTTGTAGCAATTGCGATGGACACTTAGGACATGTCTTTATCGGAGAAGGATTTACCGAAAAAAATACCAGACATTGCGTAAATAGTATTTCTCTAAATTTTGTTCCGGCAAATGAAGTTAAAAAGAATTAAAAAAACATTCATTTATATCATGTAAGAGTTTCATCAAGGTGAAACTCTTTTTTATTCGCTAAACTTCAAGAAATTCATTTTCAATTTTCAATCTAAAAATATATCTTCGCGCAGAATTTAATTTTTAACACAATAGAAGATTATTTGTTGTAATTTTAACATTAGATCCTATTTTGTGAAAATTCATTCATTTAATTGCTCCTTACTTTTTAAAATCATTTCGTTTAAGTTATTGAGCAGCAGAAAATATTGTAAGTTTACAAGTAAATCAAAACTAAAACCTCTTAAAAACACATATTATGAATCTAAATTTTCTTGAGATTGTTTCCGCCTTTATGGTTCTTTTTGCTGTAATTGATATTATTGGATCTATCCCAATTATTTTGGATTTAAAGAAAAAGGGAGGTCAAATTGAGGCATTAAAAGCAAGCTTAGTTGCATTGACTGTTCTAATCATATTTACTTTTCTTGGAGAAAAATTATTGGGTCTTTTTGGCGTAGATATTTCGAGTTTTGCCATTGCGGGTTCCTTCATCCTTTTCATTATGGGTGTTGAAATGGCTTTGGGAATAGAAATCATTAAATACGATGGTCCAAGTGGAGTTTCCATTGTACCAATCGCCTTTCCATTAGTAGCTGGAGCTGGATCTTTTACTACGGTTGTTGCACTTCGTGCAGAATATGCTGTCGAGAATATTATAATTGCCTTAGTTCTAAATTTGGCGGTTGTCTATCTTGTATTAAAATCAACCAGTCTTGTTGAAAAATTTCTTGGAGATAGTGGAATTCATATCCTGAGAAAAGTTTTTGGTATTATTCTTTTAGCCATATCTGTTAAGCTTTTTATGAGTAATGTTGCCATCCAAATACATTCACTATTTCCTTTTTTGAAAGAAGCTTTATAACATCTTTACATCACCATTTTTAAGCAAATTTAACACTGAATTTTAACGTGATTCAAATAACTTTGTCTCATTCTAAATCCTCAATTAAAGTAAGTTTGCCTAATGCATGATATTAGTCTGATACAAATTGTACTTTGCGGTATCGTAATTCTGTCGGCAGCATTCATAAAAGGAATGACTGGTTTCGGATTTGCGCTACTTGCTGTCCCTTTTTTATCATTGATTTTTCCCATGCAGGTTTTGGTACCTGCGATGAGTCTTTTCAATCTTATTACCAGTTTGGTTATTTTATTTAAGCTAAAGGAAAAAATAAAAGCTAAATTATTCATCCCAATGTTTATTGCAAGCTTAGGTGGTATCCCACTTGGAATTTATGCATTAGAATACATGAGTAGTGATAATCTGAGATTATTAACTGGCATATTGGTAGTACTTTTCTCCTTAAGAATGCTTGGGAAAGAACGTTTGGCAAAACACTTTATAAAATTACCAATCGTATTTGCAGGCTTTGTTAGCGGAATACTAAATAGCTGTATTTCAGTAGGCGGACCTCCTTTGGTTATTGCAATGAACAGAAAAGGTTACTCAAAAAATACTTTTAGAGGAGTATTTGCATGGTTTAGTACTTTCTCATCATTCTTTACAACAGCTGCTTTTATCATGAATGGAATGATAGAATCAGAATCGATAAACCTGGCATTATTTTGCTTACCAATTCTGTTTTTTGGATCGCATTTAGGATCTAAATTTTCAGGAAAAATAGAGCCAGAAAAATTCCGTAAAATGGTTATCGGAATTAATATCGTTACAGGAACTTTTATTGTTATTTCAGCTTTAATACACCATTAATTACTTCTGCAAGCCGTACAAAAGTTCAATTTCCTGTTGCCAGTTATCCGAGTTTGGTGTTTCCAGTACCATAGGAATATGATTAAACCTTTCATCATTCATAAGGTACTCGAATGCTGTTAAGCCAATAAAACCTTCACCAATTACTTCGTGGCGATCTACCCTGCTAGCAAGTTCCTTTTTAGAATCATTAAGGTGCATTCCTTTCAGATATTGAAATCCAATGGTTCGCTCAAAATCTGTAAATACTTTGTTAAAGCCTTCCTTTGTAGATAAGTCATATCCTGCAGTAAATACATGACAGGTATCAATACAAACACCTACTCTATCTTTATCTTCCACCTGATGAATAATAGAGGCTATTTGCTCGAATGTGAATCCCAAATTACTCCCTTGCCCAGCAGTATTTTCTATAACAGCTGAAACCCCAGATGTTTTATCCAAGGATAAATTTATCGATTCTGCAATTGTTCGTAAACACTCTTCCTCCGATACTTTTTTCAAATGACTGCCAGGATGAAAATTCAATCTATCCAATCCTAAAAGTTCACAGCGTTGCAATTCATCCAAAAAGGCGTTTCTTGATTTTTCCAAAGCCATAGCTTCCGGATGTCCTAAATTAATTAGGTAACTGTCATGTGGCAATATGTGATTCGGTGTATATCCGTACTTATCACAATTCTCTTTAAACTTTGCAATATTCTCCTCTCCCAATGGTTTAGCAGTCCATTGTCTCTGATTTTTAGTAAATAAAGCAAAAGCCTTTGCTCCAATTTTATGAGCATTTACAGGAGCATTTTCTACTCCTCCGGCCGTGCTTACATGCGCTCCAATATATTTCATCTGTTTATCATTTATCACAATTCTTATTTCTGCAAAATAGCATAAAAAAACTCACGAATAGATATCCGTGAGTTTCTAAATCGTTTAAATTTGCTCTTACATTTCAAACTCTTCTACATCAACACCATTCGCTGATCTTCTTCCTCTTTTCATCTTGTAGTTATTAATTTTATAACTTAACTTCAAACGAACCATAGGTGTTTTTGGGTCCATTTGACTATAGTTGTAAAAATCGGTTCCAGTATATAAAGTTTCATGTTTCGATGTACCAAACACATCTCTTACCTGCAAAGTTGCAGATAGTTTGCGCTTAAAGAAATCCTTTTTAAAAGCAGCCGAAGTACTTATAAATCCTTCTCTTTTTCCCTGAGCCCAATCTGTATCCGATCTGTAATTTACGGTAAATTGAAATCTGGTTGATTTGTTTAAAATTAAAGTTGAATTATTTCTTAAACTCCAGTTGTAACTTTCTGTAGAAAAATCTTGAATAATATCTTCTCCTGCAGAGTTTTGTGTTGCAAAATCTCCTTCCTCCTTGTAGTGGTAGAAATTACCTATCAAATCATTTTTAAACCATTTGGCAAAGGAAAGATTTAAGGTAGCCTCAATTCCTAAAGAGTAATCTTTACCTACATTTTCCATTGTACTCAACATCACATTTTCCTCATAAACGCTTCGTACTCTTTCTATTTTATTGTGTGTTACTTTATAGTATGTCTCAACAGAAATAGCTTGATCCCCAAAACGTTTCATATATCCCAACTCATAAGAATCGATATATTCCGGATCCAAAGCTGCATTTCCCTGACGTACATTATAAGCATCTGTCCATGTTACAAATGGTTCCAAATACCAACCTCTCGGACGTTGAATTCTTCGAGTATAACTAGCCATTATTTGGTTTTTATCTCCTAAATCCATTTGCGTGTGAATGGTAGGAAAGAAATCCCATCTGTCAATTTTAAACTTCTCAGAATTATCTTTGTATTTGATTTCTCTACCGGTATGTTCCGTCCTAAAGCCTACTTGATAACCAAAACTTCCAATTTTACTAGCATATGTAGTGTACAAACCATGTACATTTCTATCGTAAGTCACATCATGGCTAAACAATGGCATAAAAACATACTCCCCAGTCAATGGATTATATTCTTCTTGTCTTGTATCAGCTTCGGAACTTCTTATTTGTCCCTGATACCCCATCTCAAATTTCTGGTCCTTTCCTAATGGCAAAGTATAATCCGAACGAATTTCCCATCTGGAACCAGGTCCTTCTTCTGTAGCAATCTGACCTGATGTTTGTATACCATTTTCATCAAACAACGAATTAGACGATTGCTCATCACCACTACCTCGTCGTGAGTAACTCACCTGGCTAGACCATTCATGTCCTTTTCCTTCGAATTTACGAGTGTAAGAAAAACTTGAATTCACAAATGCCATATCTCTCTCCCATTTGTTTTTGCTATCAGATTTAATTCTAGTTGGATTCTCACTGGTGTATTCCTGATAATCCTGTGTGGACTTACGTTCCATATCACGCATTCCCATTCTAAAAGCAAAAGAGAAGCTATTTTTCTTGTTTAAATCATAATCAACTCCAGTCCTAAAGCCATATCCAACACGAGACATTTCAGAATCTCCATCAGATAAAACAAAATTGGTTACGTTTTCAAAAGTAGTTCTATTCTCACTTTCATTCTCAGCTTCAAACTGTCGGTTGTTATAATCAACTCCGAAATTAAAATTCCACTTTTTCTTTCTGTAATTGATTAAAATATCTGCACCATTATTATTCTGTGTACCTAAATTTAAATTGGCAACTCCATTTAAACCGGATTCTTTATTTTTTTTGGTTATTACGTTGATAATACCTGCTGTTCCTTCCGGATCGTATTTTGCCGATGGATTGGTAATAATCTCGATATTTTCGATAACACTGGCAGGCATTTGCTCTAATATATCGGATGCCTCTAATATTGAAGGCTTTCCGTCAACCAATACCGTAAAATTCGAACTTCCTCTTAAGCTGATATTCCCCTCAATATCCACACTAACAGATGGTACATTTTCCAATACATCAACAGCTGTTCCACTGGCAGCTGTAATTTGACGACTTACCGGAATTACCTTTTTATCAATTTGATATTGTACTGGCAATCGTTCCGTTGTAACCGTAACCTCATCCAACGACTCGGTAGATTGACGAAGATTAACCACCTTAAGATCTATAACTTTTCTTTTTTTATTGATAGGGATATTTCGAACGGCAGCCTTATTGTATCCTATAAATGATACTTCGACATAGTAACTCCCGGGTTTTAATTTCTTAAGAACAAAAGCCCCTTTAGCATCGGTTATTGTTCCATCAATTAATGTAGAATCAGACATGGTATAAACCGAAACGGTTGCATATTCTACTGGTGTATCATGAGAATTGTCTTTTACGATACCTTTAATTACTCCCCCTTGTAATTCAGGTTTAACAGCCGGTTCTACTGCTTTAATAGATATTGCCGCAAAAAGAAAGCAAAGCAATAGTGTTAGTTTGTTCATGTAAGTAGGTTAAAAGGTTATTTATTTTGTTCAAGCAAACTTACAATTCCTATTCGGTTTTATATTTACCAAAAGTGCATTTTAGATATTTATTAACATTTCCCCGATAAGAAATAAGAAAGCCTGGTTCTATATCTTACCATAGACTATAAAAACAAGAAAAGGTTTAATAGCTTTATTGAAATTTCTAAAAAAATCGGATAAATTTAGATAATCGTTCTACTGATTCCAACTTTGGATAGCATCTCTACCCGCCTGTAATCCCAATTGGTAATCTTTCATTAACATATCGTAATCCTGAGTAAAACGTTTTGTCCGGAATGTTTCTGGCGGACTAACATCAACCATTTCAATTCCACTAGGTGGATTTTCAATAAAATCTATTGATGAATTATATGTTTCAGGACGTTTCTGTAGAGCAGTTACCAATCCTGGATGCTTCCGAAATAAAAGCTTGGCGAGTTTTGATTCCATCCCTTTTTCCATTCTAAAACTATGAGGACGCGATCGAATTACCATAATTTTATTCGCACCTTTCTCTATAGCTCTGTTTACTGGTATTGGAGCAGAAACACCACCATCAGAAACGATTTGATTATCTATTTCAAGAAAATTACGATAAAAAAGTGGTACAGTGCAACTGGCTTTCATTACATGACTTAATGTGTCTGAATCTGGCTTAATAAACACAGATCTACCATCTGAATTCATAGTTACACCAATCTCAAAATCAGGATTATCTTCAAATAAAACATCTGTATTAATTGGTAATTCTTTGGTTGTAATATCCCAGGACCAATCCAAATCCATTAAATGCCCACCTTTAAGAAATTTCTTCCAACTGATGTATTCCGGTCGTAATGAATAATCGGTAAAAACTTTAAGATTCCTTTCCTTTTGCTTGGATAAATAAGCTGCTGCATTAATTGATCCTGCAGAAACCCCAAGTATCATATCAAACGGATTAAAATTCTCTTCTATAAAAGTATCTAGAACACCAGCGGCAAAAATCCCTCGCATCGCGCCTCCTTCAACTACCAGTGCCGTCTTTACAGAATTATCCATCAATTATTGATTTAACTTTTTGCGAATCACTTGCTCAGCTTCTTCAGTAACTTCGGTTGCAGTTTTCCCTTTTGTTTCAATTGGATCAAGAATACTGTACTTTACTCTCTGACCAATACACAACGGAAACATTCCTCTTTTTTCAATTTTATAATTTCCGTCGACGGCAAAAGGAACAATTAAAGCATTTGGAGCCGCTTTTAATAAGGTCTCTATACCACCAGCTTTAAACTTCTTCATCTTTCCAGTCTTGCTTCTGGTTCCTTCCGGAAAAATACAGGCTGCATAATTATTCTTAGCAATCAATTCTCCTAATTTATAAATTTCAGGAATTGCCTGTGCTCTATTTCTTCTATCGATTAAGGCTGCACCACTATGGCGAAGATTATAGGAAACACTGGGAATATTTTTCGCCAATTCAATTTTTGAAATAAACTTTGGATGATGTTTACGAAACAACCAAACAATTGGGGGAATATCATAGGTTCCCTGATGATTGGATACCACTATGATAGGACGATTATTTGGCAAATTTAACTTGCCCTCGTATGTAATTCTAACACCTAAAATTCCTACCAGTCGCATAAGGAAAAAGTTTAGAACATCAACCGAATTCTTATGAGCTTGATAGCCAAACAGCTTTAAGCTTATTACCTGTATTGGATGAAAAATGACCAATAAAAGGAAAAATAAAATATAAAATATTGGTGTAAGAATGTATGCAATAATCTTCAACATCGATAAAATTGTAATTTAAATTTTCACAAAAGAACAAAAAATTCGTTTATCGATAAAATTCAGTCACAAAAAATGCAGCTAAAAAGCTGCACATCTTCAAATATCAAAGAGAACATTGAGTAATATGCCGTCCTCCAACTTGCATAAAACACAACGATCTCCATGAAAATTTTTAAATAAATTTATTACAAGGCAAAACGCAATTGCACAGTATATTCCAGTTTAATTTTTTCGAAATCCAACGATGGCATTTTTACTTTTCCTAAACTTGAAGCACCTCTGATACGAATGGCTGTATTGGCATAATCATTTTGATATCTCGAGCCTGTTTCATTGATATAAATCGCTTTTCCCAATTGCTGTCCTAAAGCTTCAGTTAAAGCTTCAGCTTTTTCCTTTCCTGCTTTCACAGCATTCACTTTAACCTGTCGTCGGTATTTTTCAATTTCGGAATGAGCCGTTCTAACGATACTCACATTCGAAATTTTAATTTGCTCTAATTCGGCAAATACTTTAGCGAGGGTATTCGATTCATGAACCACAAGTTCGAATACTTTCGATTTTAGAACATTTGCTCTTTTGAACAAGTGAAATTTTAAATTGCTAGCGAAATCGGAAACTGCTAACTGCTTTTCCAAATTTACTCCAGCCTTCTCAAGAGCAACATACATTTGTTGTTCCAACTCCTCAATACTTTCCTTATTTTTCGTAGCTTTTTCATCCAAAACAATGTTTAGATAAATTTCATCTGGAACAATCTCCATTTTGGCTACTCCATTCACCTCAATGTAATTTTGATCAATAAAATTCTTTTGAGATTGAGCCATAACATTTAAGCTCAGAAACGATGCCAATAATATGATGATACTTTTTTTCATATGTAATTATTTTACGTTATTATTTGATTTTGTAACGCTGCAACAAATAGCATATATTGTGCCAAAACGCAATAAAATAGGGATGTTTATTAGATTATTTTCGAGAGTTCATCCTATAAAAAAATACCCCTCGTATAAATACAAAGGGTAAAATATTATGTATCAACCAATATCTCTCTTAAAAATTGAATTTTCCATTTTTATTTTGAGACTCTGATTCAGGAATCAATTTTTCAATGGTATCCCAATGTTCAACAACTTTGCCGTTCTCTATTCTGAAAATATCGTAGAATGCGACTTTCTCTTTCATGAAAATACCCTCGGATACAGATAGCACGAAATTCCCCTCGCCCAAAACAATATGATTCTTTTCGTAAACCATTGGCATGCCAGCCTCGGCAAGAGCTGTCAAAGCTTCTCCTAATCCCACTAATCCATCTTTTACTCCAGGATTGTGCTGATCGTATTGTTCTGTCGAAATATAATCTGTGATTTTATCTGGATTCGCACCAAGAAATACATCATTTAATAGATTCTTAACCAAGTTCTTATTTTCTTCAGTCTTATCAAGATCTTTCACCTCAGTAGGACCATCAATCTGGCTACGCCCAGATGCAGTTTCAGTAACTTTTTCTTGCAAATTGTCCCAGTGTTCAACAATCAATCCATCTTCGTAACGAAAGATATCAATTCCGATTTTTGGACCAAAGAAGTTGTAATCTGTATGTGCAATTACATAGTTCCCGTCGCCAAAAACACGAACGGTATTCACTTTTGCACTTCCTTCGGGCAACTGCTGTAATAAAGCTCCAAATCCCGCTAAACCATCTGCAACAGCTTGATTGTGCTGAATGTATTTATTAGGATTTATGTAGGCAATTGGTTCTGTTGCTCCAGTTTCTATGCTTTTTAAAAGTTCAACTACTTTTTGTTTGTTTGATGTTTCCATTTTAACCTCGTTATTATCTGCCTCACATGCTACAAATGAAGCTATTGTTAATACTGTGATGATGAATAATTTTCGCATTGTTTTAATTTTTAAGTACAATGCAAAGATGAGGTAAAAAGAATGGTAGATAAAGGTAAGATTACTCCCTAGTATGATACATTTACTCCAAAGTAGATTATTTACTTAAAATTGCTCTCTAAATTCTGATGGAGTTGTAAGAACATGTTTCCTAAAGTATTTTATAAAATTGGTTGGCTCGTTAAAACCAAGCTCATAGCCAACCTCTTTAATACTCATTCTACTATGAACCAATAATCGTTTTGCTTCTAATAAAACACGTTCATCAATTATTTGTTTAGGAGTTTTATCAAGTAAGTTCGTAGTCGCTTTATGCAATTGCTTCTCCGAAATACTCAACTGAGAGGCATAACTTTTTACAGCCTTTTCATTACTAAAATTCTGTTCCAACAAATCTTTAAATAACATCAAATAATCAAGATTTGCACTGGCTTTCAATTCTTTAAATCCTTGTTTGCGCAATTCACGTTCCGATTGAAGTAAAAGAATATGAAGCAAGTTATGAAGAATCAGATAATGGGAATCATCTGCAGTTCTTTGATATTCTGTCTCCAATGCATTAACAAGTACGATTATTTCTGAGATTATCGGATCTACCTTTATTTTGGCAATATCATAAAGATCGCTAAATAAAATACTAGAATGTAAAAATTGCCTGTCCTGATTGTTCTTCGAAAAAAAACTATCCGTAAAAAGAATCGTTTTTCCCTTGTAGCTTCCACTTTTATCGAATAGGTTTACGCAATTCTGTGGGATGAAAATTATGGAATTATCTCTTATCTCAATTGGATTAAAATCAACAAAGTGTGTTCCTTCCCCTTTTTCTATCCAAAGCACATGGTAAAATTGCGCTCTGTGAGGAACAGTCATCATATGCTTTTTGGAATTGAAAATTTCAGAAAGATCTAAAATTTCAAATTCTAGTTTCAGATCTTCTCGAAATGGGTATTTCTTTATTGATTCGCACATATTAAAACTAATTGAATGATTCAGTTTATTGATTCTCCTCTTCCATTTTTTGTCTTGCCCAAGCTCCCAGGTGATCAATAAATGGAATTAACTCTGCGCCTGTTTCGGTAAGAGAATATTCAACCTTTGGAGGTACTACAGGATATACCTTCCTATTAATTAGCTTATCTTCCTCCAATTCTCTTAAGGTTTGGGTCAACATTTTAGACGTAATATTTTGTATCATTTTTTTTAGCTCACCATACCTTAATACATTGTTTTCAGTATGGATATACCATAAAATGCGCCCTTTATGTTTTCCGCCTATTCGTCGAAATGCATAATCCAATGCACAAATGGGTGAATCTAATCTTTTTTTAGTCATATTTTATTTTTCACAATAGTGTATCTTACTCATAATCAACAATACTATCTTTTTAGGTACTATATATCAAAAAAGTATGTACTTGATACAAAAGTATATATAAAATATATTTGTACCAATTCTTGTAAAGAATGTAAGCATAAAAGGCTCTGTACCAAAAAAGCATTCTCAGATCCTTTTGGCAAGTAATGATAAAATAGAAGAATCATGCAAAAGAGAAAAGAAGAAATATTAAAAGCACATGGATACAGACGTGCGATAAAAGAGTTTGAAGCTAGTCAAAAAATTTCTGATGAGGATTTTGAGTTTATTCTGGAAGTGGGAAGAAGATCACCAAGTTCATTTGGTTGGGAACCATGGAAATTTGTGGTAGTACAAAATATGGAATTACGTGAGAAGTTAATGGAACCAAGTTGGGGTGCACAAAAACAATTGCCCACGGCAAGCCACTTTGTGATTCTTTTGGCTAGGAAAGGAAACGAAATGCGCGTTGGCTCTAATTATTTAAAATACAAATCGCAAGAGGTAGACAAATTACCTACTGATGTCGAAGAAATGAAATTGAAGTTCTTTAAAGGATTTATGGAAAACGAATTTGATTTAACAGATGATCGTAAAATTTTTGACTGGGCTTGTAAACAAGTTTACCTTCCATTCGCGAATATGATGACTGCAGCAGCTCAAATAGGAATAGACTCTTGTCCTATTGAAGGTTTCGACCGAACAAAAGTAGAAGAAATTTTAGCCACTGAAGGTGTTGTTGATATTAATAAACTTGGTGTTGCTGCGATGGTAGCTTTTGGTTATAAAAAAGAAGATTCACCATTTCCACAATCGCGTTTTCCTATGGAAGAAGTCGTCGAATGGGTAAAATAAATTATAAATTTTAGGAGATAATTAACTTCTAATAAAACTACTCAAGCACGGATGGATAATCCGTGCTTTTTTTTTATCACAAAAACACTAATTGCTACTTATATAGCATAACATATTTTTTTTAACTAATTTTACATTTACAATATAAAAATCAATCCTATGAACTTTAAAAAATCAATTTTTACCCTTCTTCTATTTTTCTTCACTGTAATTCTAGTTGCACAGGAATACAAGTACGAGGAAAACAATGGAATACGTACCTTTCATGAAGGTAGTATGTTTATGAAGGAAGGCGTATCCTTTTTAACAGTAAAAGGTGAATCCTATGAAATGGGCTTACAATACGGCGTACTTATGAACGATCAAATTCTTGATTTGAATGTTAAAGTAGACAGCATAGTAGATTCTTTCGTAGGCAAATTTTTCTTAAAAAAATGGATTGCCAATAGGGTCTTAAAATCTAAGATTAGGAAGATTGAAAAAAGAATGCCTCAAGAATTTCTTGAAGAATTGGAAGGTATGGCTGATGGCTGTGATTTGAATCTAAGAGAAATTAAAACCATAGCATATTTCCCTCAGATATTTTTTGATATCAGTTGTACCTCCTTTGTATTAAGAAATGAAAATGAAATTGTTCATGGACGAAATCTGGACTGGCCCGATATTGAAATATTTACTCATTATCCTTTAATTGTAAATTATCACCGCAAAGGAAAAATCCCAACCAGTATCTTAACCTTTGTTAGTTACCCTGGAGCCTACACTGGCATGAATCACAACGGGTTAAGCATGTCTATTAACATGAATGGATGTCCAGTTCCAGAAGGAAAAGAGAGCAATGACTATAATACAGACATACCAATACCTTATAAACTAAGACAGGTATTGGAAAATGCAGATGAATTATCGGAAGTAGATGAATTGTTCAAAGATTACAGTACTCACGCATGGTTCATTACGGTTGGCAGTAAGAAAGATCATTCGGGAGCAATGTATGAACTTACTCGCGGTGAATTCATTAAAAACAAAATGAAGGACAATATGGTCGCCGTCACCAATCTTTCTTTATCGGATAAAGGACGATTTAAATACAGTCCTATTAACATGCATGGTGATTCGAATATTGCGCGAGAAGATAAGTTAAACGAGTTAAATCAAAAGTTGGATAACAGTGATTTAACCGAAAAGGCATATCAAATGATTTCTTCTACCGAATATTATCATCTGCAACACGATCCATATAATAATGGCATTAACAATGATATGACTGTAAAAAGCTGTATTCTAGACAATACCAATAATAAAATCTATTTTTCGTATGCAGAACAATTAGCTGGTTTAGGACGATTTTTAGAATATGATATTAGCACGCAAAAAGTATCCCTTTTTAAAGAAGCTAAAGCTAGCCAAACTCAAATAGACTTAAATAGCAAATTAGCTTACTACAAATGGCATAAAGAGAACTTTAATAAAAGAAAGAAACATGACAATGAGTATTATATGACTTTAATAGAATATTTTAAAAACTCATCTCTGGAACCTGCCTATAAAAATAGACAGATTGCCAATTGTTATACTAATATCGAGAATAAAGAAAAATCTTATGAATTTGCTAAAAAGTACTTACAAGAGGTACCAAAGTATAATTCCGCCTATTATACCATAGCGCATATTCAAAATCATTTTAAAGATTATAAAGCAGCAATCGAAACGTATAATCAAATGATGCAAAACGCAATAATGACTCCTGCTGATTATTTCTGGTGTAAAAGAAATCTAATCAAAATTCACGATAAACTGCAGGCACAATCTCCTGATCAAAAAAACATCGATAGAATTAAACAATTGTCTAAGGAAATTAAGGAAGAGGCAAACAAATACTTCTTAGCAACGTGGATCAAAAAGGATTTATCAAAAATTGATGAAATTGTAGCCAAATACAATTAAGAGAATTAACAACAAACACTCCAAATCCCGTTCAATTTATATTGTTCGGGATTTTTTTAATGTCCAATTGAAAATTCCAATTCAAAATTGGCAAATCTGTTTTCTAATTTTTATATGTTTGTAAAGTGAATTTACACACCAAAGTTCACCTCACACCAAAGAAACCCCGATTAATTCTGCCTTTCAGTAGTTAGGTATTTTTTTTTATCTAATTTTACCCACGGGTATAAGAATTTAACAGAATTGTTCTTTTACCCATATTTTTTTTAACAACATACACTAAAATGAAAAGAACAATTATTTTCTTGTTCGCTGCACTTTTATGTGGATTCGTCTCGGCTAAAGGAAATACCGAATGGATACGCTACGCAGCGATTTCTCCAAATGGAGAACAGATTGTATTTGCCAATAGAGGAGATCTTTACTTGGTATCAGCAAATGGTGGCGAAGCTCGTCCACTTACCTTTCACGAGGCACACGATTTTATGCCTGTATGGAGTCATAATGGAAGTAAAATTGCATTTGCATCGGAGCGATTTGGAAACTTTGATGTATTCGTAATGAATGCCAATGGCGGAGCTGCAAAGAGATTAACTTATCATTCAAAATCGGAATATCCTTATACATTTAGTAGTGATGACAAGAATGTAATTTTTGGTGCACAAAGATTGGATGCAGTAAATCACCGTCAATATCCACACAGGTCGCAAACTGAATTGTATCAGGTAGCTGCCAGTGGTAGTCGCATTAATCAGGTTTGGACTATTCCTGCAGAAGATGTAAAGGTTAGCAGAGATGGATCACAAATGATATATCACGATAAAAAAGGTGGTGAGGATGAGTTCCGTAAACATCATACTTCAGCCGTTACTCGCGACATATGGAAATACGATGTAAAAAGCAACAAGCACAGTATGATCACCAGTTTTAATGGTGAAGATAGAAACCCTGTTTACAGTACCGATGAAAAAAGCATCTACTACTTAAGCGAAGAAAGTGGTTGTTTCAATGTTCACAAATTAGAATTGGCGAATCCAGCTAATAAAGAACAAATCACAGCGTTCAAAATGCATCCTGTTCGTTACTTAAGTATGGCGAATAATGGAACTCTTTGCTATACTCACAATGGTGAATTGTTTACAATGACCAATGGTAAGCAGCAAAAGATAAATGTAAGCATCAATACCGAAGGTAAAAGCAATAATGAAAAAATTATTTCGGTTAGTGGAAATGTAAAAGAAATGGCTGTTTCGCCTGATGGAAAGGAAATTGCATACATTGCCAGAGGCGAAGTGTTTGTTTCATCGGTTGGTGCTAAAATGACCAAGCGAATTACTACAACTCCTGCCGAAGAGCGTTTTGTAAGCTTTTCTCCTGATGGGGAAAGCATTATTTATGCTAGCGAAAGAAATGCCAAATGGGGAATTTATCAAAGTAAAAAAGTTAGCGATACAGAACCATATTTCTACGCTTCTACCCTACTAAAAGAGGAGCCTTTGATCGTAAACGAAAATGAAAATTACGAACCTAAATTCTCTCCAGACGGAAAAGAAGTTGCTTTTATTGAGAACAAAACTTCATTGAAAATTTTCAATATCGAAAGCAAAAAAATCCGTACCATTATGAATGGTGATCAATTGTTCTACATGGGCGATGGCGATCAGTATTTTTCATGGAGCCCGGACAGCAAGTGGTTGCTAGTAGAATATTCACCTGTATTGGCAAATAGCGAAGTGGTATTGATTGCTGCTGATGGCAAACAAAAAATGATCAACCTTACCGAGAGTGGTTATGGTGATGCAAGTCCTATTTGGGTAAATGGTGGTAAGCAAATGCTTTGGTTTAGCGATAGACACGGTTTACGTTCTTATGCCAATAGCGGTTCTCGTCAGATGGATGTGTACACTATGTTCTTTACGAAAGACTCATGGGACAGATTCAATATGAGCAAAGATGATTATGCTCTGTTGAAAGAGATCGAGAAGAAAGAAAAAGAAGAAAAGGAAAAAGCTAAGAAAGAAGCGGATAAGGATAAGAAAAAATCGAAGAAGAAAGATAAAAAGGAAGAAGTTAAAAAAGACAGCACTCTTACCTTCGATTGGGATGAATTGAAAGATCGTAAAAAGCGATTGACTCTTCACTCTTCAAAATTGGCTGATGCTGTTCTTTCTAAAGATGGTGAGACACTATACTATCTTGCTAAATTTGAAAAAGGATACAATCTTTGGAGTACCAAGTTGCGCACCAAGGAAACCAAAATGTTGATCAAATTAGGTTCAAGAAATGGTAGCCTGCAATGGGATAAGAAAAAAGAAAAGTTATTCCTGCTATCGAATGGTAGTATTTCTACTGTTGATTTAAAAGGGAAATCAACCAAACCTGTTTCTATCCGAGGAGAGATGACTCTGGATGTAACCGCAGAGCGTCAGCAAATGTTCGATCATGTATGGAAACGTAACAAGAGTATGTTCTACATTTCGAATTATCATGGTGTAGATTGGGATGCGCTAAAAGAAAACTATGAACCTAAGCTACAATCCATCAGCAACGATCTTGAATTCTCACAATTGCTTGGTGAAATGTTAGGTGAATTGAATGTTTCTCATTGCGGTGCTCGATATTATGGTGGTATTTCGAATGGAGACAAAACAGCATCATTGGGTATTTTTATCGACTACGATTACAAAGGCGAAGGAATTAAAATCGCCGAAATCATGAAAGGTGGTCCTCTTGACAAGAAAAACTTAAAGGTTTCTAGAGGTATGATTATAGAGCAAATCGATGGAATTAAAATTGGTAAGGATGTTGATTACGCCAAATTCATGAATCGAAAAGCTGGAAAATTCACAGCTCTGCATATTGTTGATCCTACAACAAAAAAATCTCAAAACATCACTGTTAAACCAATCTCAACCAGTGCTGCAAATGATTTACAGTACAAAAGATGGGTGAAAAAGAATGAGGAAGAAGTTGACAAATTGAGCAATGGAAAATTGGCTTACGTTCACATTCCTGGAATGAACGATGGTGCTTACCGTAATACCTACGAAAAAGTAATGGGTAAATATTACGATAGAGATGGCGTAATAATCGATACTCGTTTTAATGGCGGTGGCGATTTGGTAGGTGACATTACCATGTTCTTAACCGGAGAAACTTTTATGACCTATGCAATTGAAGACAGAGCAATTGGTTACGAGCCAGGATACAGATGGACAAAACCATCGGTAGCAATGGTTAACGAAGCTAACTATAGCGATGGTCAC
>Ga0209272_10000547_pt1 | contig 29810 bp, 22 predicted proteins | sample tdDd002_FD_187125 | JGI IMG/M metagenome (GOLD analysis project Ga0209272, IMG submission 187125) | Marine sediment microbial communities from the Atlantic coast under amendment with organic carbon and nitrate - tdDd00.2 (SPAdes)... | ecosystem: Environmental > Aquatic > Marine > Coastal >... | reverse complement strand
GGGGAGCTGACTAATTTCCACCATTTCTTTATCCAGTTCCACATGCTGGCTACCTCCTCACAGCTCTTGATCAATCAAGGTGTCAAGATCGGTGAAATCAGTACCAACCAGTTGCTTCGCATCGGTTTGTACCACATGGCATTGCTGGCAGAAGTACCTTCGCGGAGAAAGCTCTGCCAAAAAGTTACCATCGCGATCCATATAGTGGGTCACACTGATCATTCTCGCCTGCGTTTCTTCTACTCGACTTCTAGCATGGCAAGACATGCACTTATTCACATTCAGATCCACTTGATAATTATCTATCTTGTGGGGAATAAGCGGAGGCTGCATCGGATAGCTGCGTCTTGGAATATGGTCAGTATTCAAGGGATGGCTCATCACCGGTGGCTCAGGCTGAATATTGAGCGGAGACTTGCGCAGCGTTGCCAACTCATCGTCAACAACAGCCGTCGCAGCAATCACCACTGCAGCTGAAAGCGACAAGGTTGCCGAGAGCAATAGGAGTACGGACATTAAACCCTTCATTATTCGGTCTCCTATACTTTCATTATTTTAATGGCGCATTTCTTGAAGTCAGTCTGCTTAGACAACGGATCCGTCGCATCCAAGGTGACCTTATTAATAAGCTGACTGGCATCAAACCAAGGGACGAATACCAAGCCTTTAGGTGGCTTATTCCGTCCTCGCGTTTCAACCCGAGTAACGATCTCACCACGCCGTGATACAACTTTGACAGCATCACCACGTCTTAAACCACGTGACTTGGCATCCTCTGGATGCATGAAAACCTGCGCATTCGGATAGGATTTAAATAACTCAGGAACACGTTGTGTCATTGACCCAGAATGCCAATGCTCAAGAACTCGCCCAGTCGATAGCCAGAGGTCATATTCTTTATCCGGACTTTCTGCTGGCGGTTCATACGGCAGGGCAAAAATAATAGCTCTGCCATCAGGCTTGCCGTAAAACTCAAAGCCTGCGCCTTTTTTTACATAAGGATCAGCCCCTTCGCGGTATCGCCATAAGGTTTCCTTGCCGTCGACAACAGGCCAGCGTAAGCCCCGGGTTTGGTGATACATTTCAAACGGTGCCAAATCATGACCATGCCCCCGGCCGAACTCAGCGTACTCTTCAAACAAGCCTTTTTGGACATAGAAGCCGTACTCTGTCGCCTCGTCGTTTATCTGGCCTTCAGGCAAATCAGACAACGGGAATTTATTGACGTTGCCATTAATGAACAGCACATCAAACAGCGTTTTTCCTTTGTAGCCAGGGTTAGCATCAAGCAGTTCTTTCGGCCACACTTCCTCTGTTTTAAAACGCTTTGAAAACTCCATTAGCTGCCACAGATCTGATTTTGACTCTCCGGGCGCTTTTACCATTTGATACCACAACTGAGTACGACGCTCAGCGTTACCATAAGCGCCTTCCTTCTCTACCCACATTGCTGCAGGTAATATCAAATCCGCTGCTTGAGCTGTAACTGTTGGGTATGAATCCGAAACAACAATGAAGTTATCCGGATTTCGATAACCCGGCAGAGTTTCCTCGTTAATATTAGCGCCGGCCTGCAGGTTGTTATTAACCTGAATCCAATAAACATTGATTTTACTGTCTTTCAACAGGCGACTTTGCAATACAGCATGCGCCCCGACTTTGCCCGGAATAGTTCCATCCGGTAGCTTCCAGATTTTTTCCGCCGTTTTACGGTGTTCTGGATTGGCAACAACCAAATCAGCAGGCAAACGGTGAGCAAAAGTACCGACCTCGCGGGCAGTACCACAGGCCGAAGGCTGGCCTGTCAATGAAAACGGACTGTTGCCGGGAGTCGAGATTTTCCCGGTCAGCAGGTGAATGTTGTACACCAGGTTATTGCACCACACCCCACGTGTATGTTGATTGAAACCCATGGTCCAAAACGAAACAACCTTGGTATCCGGATTGGCATAAAGCTCTGCTAACTCAATAAGTTTATCGGTTTTAACCCCTGACAGCTCACTGGCTTTTTCTACCGTATACTCCGATACAAACTCTTTAAATTCTTCATACGTCATTGGATCTGACGCACCGCTATCCGGATTCTTGGCTTTTTGCTGCAGCGGATGCTCAGGCCGCAAACCATAGCCAATATCTGTCGCACCACGGCGGAAATTCACATGCTTACCCACAAAGTCTTGGTTTACCTTGTTGTTGGTAATAATGTAATTAGCAATAAAGTTCAGGATGGCGAGATCAGACTGAGGAGTAAAAACAATAGGAACATCTGCCAGCTCAAAACTTCGGTGTTCAAACGTCGATAAGACAGAGACTTTTACATGTGGATTAGACAAACGGCGGTCTGTCACCCGTGTCCATAAAATGGGATGCATTTCAGCCATGTTCGAGCCCCAGAGAACAAATGCATCAGCAGCTTCGATATCGTCATAACACCCCATTGGCTCATCGATACCAAAGGTTCTGATAAAACCAACAACAGCAGAGGCCATACAATGGCGGGCATTCGGTTCAATATTGTTAGACCGGAATCCCCCCTTCATCAATTTGGAAGCGGCATAACCTTCATATACTGTCCATTGGCCTGAGCCAAACATACCAATGCCTTCTGGCCCTTTCTCTTTCAGGGTTGCCTTCCACTTCTCAGCCATGATATCGAAGGCTTGATCCCAGCTCACAGGGGTAAATTCACCATTCTTGTCATACTTGCCGCCTTTCATTCGCAGCATAGGTTGGGTTAAACGGTCATCACCGTACATAATCTTGGAGAGGAAGTATCCCTTCACACAGTTCAATCCTCGGTTAACCGGTGATTTGATATCACCATGGGTCGCGACGACTTTGTCATCTTTTATCCCAACGTTAACCGAGCACCCTGTTCCGCAAAAACGACAGGGTGCTTTCTGCCATTTAAGCTGAGTCTGCGATGCATCCGTAACAACGTTACTGGCCTTCACCGGAATAGTCATACCAATGGCCGCTGCCGCAGATGCTGCTGCCTGCGCTTTAATAAATTTACGTCGTGAACATTTCATTACGACCTCTCTACATACTTTACTATTCAGCCATCTCTGTACGCGGCCTGTTCCACCTGGTTATTAGCCTGTAACCACCTGTAAAAACCACACCAAAAAGCCATACCCCCCCACCACGGCTACAGCAAGGATCGGAAACATAATTACGGTTATAAAAAGGAAAGCTTTGAGCTCAGCTTGACGTTGATTGTCATCTTCCATCCGCCCACTCCAAGACTATTGGGTTAATGTTAACTCTAGTCAGCTTCTGAGAAATTGATAACTCTATCAGCTATGAAGATCGCCATATTGCCAGCAAATCGAATAAGCGAATGACGAAAGAGAGCATTGGGGACTTTCCCCTAAGTCAGTGGCACTCTCTCAGTTTACTGTTGCCTACAGTCCTTTAGTGTTACCCTCAAATGATCAAGGATTATTAAGATGGATTTAACCAAACTGCTATGCCTATCAGTAAAACAAAGAGCAGCTTTTATCGCCGCTTATATATTGCACACCTTATCGACAGCGGTGTTTCGACAGTTCCCGCTATTCTTGAATACACCGGCATGCCAAGACGAACGGCGCAAGACACAATTAAGAGCCTGGCTGATCTAGATATCGTTTGTACCTTTGTTCAAACCAAAGGGGAACGGAACCGCAGCGGCCACTATAAGATCAGTGACTGGGGAGCCATTAACAAACAGTGGATCACCGATAATCTGACCGAGATAAAATCGGATCTCGATTACCCGTAAAGTAGCCCTTCATGTAACTAAATGTGTTGGCCCTCTTTACGTACCGGTGGTTGGAAAGCATAATCGCGTTCTTATTGTTACCCCTGTACAGACGGAACTTTTCTTGGAACTACTATCTATTGATTTTCTTGGCCAGCCACTGCGACTGGAAGGGTCGATGGCAGGCTGGCAGCAGCTATTTTGGAATAACACCCTGGTGTCGCAAATCAGTGCCAATGCCGACCATAACAACCAGCATGTCCATGAATTTGAGCTAAGCAACGGCGAAGAAGTCATTCAATGCCGCGTCGACGTATTACTCAGCTGGCAGCCGTTCTTGATCGAATATCGCCTCTGTGCCAACGAACAGCTCATTACAGACGGTTCAAGAAGTACCAAAGATATCGAACAACAGACCCCTACAGTTACCCCCAAATCTGAGCGTAAATTTAGTTTGATTGGTATAGCTTCGCTTGGCTTGAAGCTGCTCAAGAGTGCCAAGGTAATTAAAGGGGTATTAGCCGTCGCCAGCCTAGCTGCCTATTCTTGGCTATTTTCAGTTCAATTTGCCCTGGCATTGGTTGCCTGCTTAGTTTTTCATGAATACGGCCATATCAGGGCAATGAAGTACTTCGGGATGAAAACCAAGGGGATCTACCTGATACCGTTTCTCGGTGGACTCGCGCTGAGTGATGAAAAGATAAATACCCGCTGGCAGGATGTAGTGATTTCAATTATGGGGCCGTTATTTGGCCTCATCATGTCGCTCGTTTGTACCCTTGCTTACTGGGTGAGCGGTGAAATGTTCTTTGCCGGGCTGGCGGTGTTCAACGCCCTGTTGAACCTATTCAATCTGCTTCCGATTCTACCGCTCGGTGGCGGTCATGTGCTCAAAAGCATCAGCTTCTCGATGAATAGCAAAGTTGGTATCAGTCTGTGCGCTTTGGCTGCCGTAGGCGGTGTCATGCTGAGTTATTCCCTGGGGCTGGCATTATTTGGTTTTTTGCTCATCATGGGATCCATCGAGATCTTGATGGAATGGAAATACCGTCACAATAGCCACCTGCTACCGCTTGATCGCTACGGTCAAGTCGTTTCCTTCATATGGTATGTTGGGCTAGTTGGCGCACTTGTGGGGATCATCTGGTACTTTGCCGGCACTGGCGATGCAATGCTGGGGCTACCATTGCAGGTGTTGGGATCTTAGATCGGAATACTCCTCCCTCTTTTCAAGGGGGAGACTGGGAAGGGGGTTAACATAACAACCCCACCCTAGCCCTCCCCTTAGTAAAGGGAGAGAACAAATGTCTGCTCTTTCCTACTTCTTCTTATCCATCATTGCCTTCAAATCAGCAAATGGATTAAACGTCGCTGCTTCGTGATCATCTTCACCAGCTTTGATCACACTGCCGGTCTGCTGATCATGCTCGGTATATTTTTCGTGCTCATGATCATGGCAAAACAGGCATAGCAACTCCCAGTTGCTGCCGTCTTCCGGATTATTGGTATGATCATGATCGACATGGTGTACCGTTAGTTCACGAAGATTAGAATAAACAAACTCTCTTGTGCAACGACCGCACACCCACGGGTAAAGCTTCAGCGCTTTTTCACGGTAGCCTTGCTCTTGGCGGGCATAAGCGGCACTAGTGCCGTAATAATCTGATGACATAGTTCAACCTGATGGTTTGTTAAAGCAATTACCTAAATCTACCGCAAGTCTACCCAAAAAACACCGCAATAACCGAATAAACTACACATTACTATCATTTTGTTCTACGCCACAAAGCAGCCCACCGTGTTCTACCGCATAAATACGCAGCACTGCCCCCTGGGGCATCATGATTCGATTCATTTAGCAAATGTAATAATGGAATACTGACAAAGTCGTGAAAAATAGACTAAAAATGAAAGGAGCAATCAAAGATTTCATGAATCGTCGTATGCGCATAGTGGAATAACATTCAGGCTTGGCTACAATGACAGAGTTATGTCAACCCCTTGATTGGTTGCAAATTAATCTAAGGCAACAATTCTTGCAGTATTTGAAGTAAAAAAATGTCAGCCCTAGATGTAATGCAGGGTGAGTATGTTAGTATTCAGCCCAAATTGTTCATAGTGAATCGATATTTCACTGTAAAGAGAAGACGGATATGGCTTTTGATTTTTCTAAAATGACTGTGGATTTATCGGCAATGCCGACAACAATTGATATGGGGCATGCTTGGTTAGGCGGCCTAGTATTAGTGTTACTGGTTTTATACATCGCCAAAAAAGGCAAATCAGTTGAAGTCGAAAAGATTGTCGAGAAAGAAGTCGAAGTAGAGAAAATCGTTGAGGTTGAAAAACCTATAGAGAAGATCGTTGAAGTTGAAAAGATCGTTGAGAAAATTGTTGAAGTTGAACCGAAGCTGAAAACAGCCACACCGGATGCAGCTCTTCAGCTACTTTCTTTGCTTCAGCAAGAAGCCCGTTTTATTGATTTCATGCAGGAAGACCTAAAAGGTTTTGCCGATGCTGAAATCGGCGCTGCTGCACGTGTTATTCACGAAGGTGGCCAGAAAGTCCTAAACGAATATTTCAGCTTCGCCCCTGTTCGTTCTGAAGACGAAGAAACTCGCATTACCCTGCCACAAGGTTTCAATGCCTCTGAAGTGCGCCTAACGGGTAATGTAGTTGGCGAAGCACCTTTCACTGGAACCCTTATCCATCGCGGCTGGAAAGTGACCGACATTAAACTGCCTAAACTGGCAGAAGGTCATGATGCAAGTATTGTTGCCGCCGCTGAGGTAGAACTGTAATGCAAGATACACAAGAACATCGTTTTAGCGTTGGTATCGACTTAGGTACCACTCACTGCGTACTGTCTTATGTCGATCTGCAAGATGAAGAAGCACAAGTCAACGTCATGCCGATCGCTCAACTTACCACTCCGGGTAACGTTGAAGAAAAAGATCAGCTGCCATCATTCATGTATCAGGCACACGAGTCTGAGCTGGCCGAAGGCGATACCGCCCTGCCGTGGAATGCGCAGCCGAATGCTATCGTTGGTGCCATGGCACGAACAATGGGTAGCAAAACGCCAATCCGCCTTATCGCCAGTGCGAAAAGCTGGTTATGTCACGGCGGTGTTAACCGTCGTGATGCCTTCCTGCCGCTAAACAGCCCGGAAGAAGTTGCAAAAGCATCACCCGTTGATGCAACCCGTAACTACCTTGAGCACCTGGCGGAAGCCTGGAACAATCAGCATCCGGACAGCCCGCTGTTTGATCAGGATGTTACCATCACAGTACCGGCTTCATTTGATCCGGCAGCACGAGAGCTAACCGCTGAAGCCGCCCGTAGCGTCGGTTTCAAGCATATGACGCTGCTGGAAGAACCACAGGCAGCTGTATACAGCTGGCTGAAGAACAACGATGACACCTGGCGTGATCAGGTTTCAGTCGGTGATGTGATTTTGGTCGTAGATATCGGTGGCGGTACAACTGACCTTTCACTCGTTGCAGTAACCGAAGAAGAAGGTAACCTGACTCTGAACCGCGTCGCGGTCGGTGATCACATCCTGCTCGGTGGTGACAACATGGATCTGGCGCTCGCTTATCGCCTTAAGATGAAGCTAGCTCAGGAAGGTAAGCAACTTCAGCCTTGGCAGATCCAGGCAATTACTCACGCTTGTCGTGATGCCAAAGAAGCCCTGCTAAGTGATGCAGAACTTCAGGCTGTCCCTATTGTTGTCCCTAGCCGCGGCTCGAAGCTTCTTGGCGGCACGCTGCAAACAGAGCTGACACAAGAGGAAGTGCAACAAACACTGGTAGAGGGTTTCTTCCCTCGCAATAGCGTTGACGAGCATCCTGTAGAAATGCAGCGTGGTGCCCTGACTCAAATGGGTCTGCCATATGCGCAAGATGCAGCGGTATCTCGCCATGTTGCCGGCTTCCTAAGCCGTCAGTCATCCGCCGTTGACGAGTTATTCGAAAAATACGACCAGCTACATGAAAACTTCATTCGTCCAACCGCAATCCTATTTAACGGTGGCGTACTGAAATCTGAGCTTCTGTCTGACCGCCTGCTTTCGATCATCAACAGCTGGCTAACTACTGGCGGTAGCAATGAAGCGAAGCTGCTGGAAGGCCTGGATCTTGATCTGGCGGTTGCCAGCGGTGCCTCTTACTACGGTTCTGTACGTAAAGGGAAAGGTGTTCGAATCCGCGGTGGTATCGCAAGCAGCTACTACGTGGGTATCGAAAGTTCTATGCCGGCAATCCCGGGGATGGAACCACCTTTAGAAGCACTATGTGTCGCACCATTCGGTATGGAAGAAGGTACTCACGCCGATGTACCTAGCCGCGAGTTTGGCTTGGTGATCGGTCAGCCGGTACAGTTTAAGTTCTTCGGCTCGACGGTTCGCCGCGAAGACCCTGCCGGTACTCACCTTGACTGGTGGCAACCAGAAGAACTGGAAGAGTTACCTGCCATTCAGGTAACGTTGCCAGTTTCAGAAGGTCGTACTGCAGGTGAGGTTGTCCCTGTTCGCCTCTCTTCCCGTGTTACTGAATTAGGCACCCTTTGCCTTGAAGCCATCCCTACGGATGGCGGTCAGAAATGGCAGGTCGAATTCGACGTTCGCGAAAAGTAATCCCTACCCTGTTACGGCGCATCCATGATGCGCCGTAATTTTAACGGAGTAACCAATGTCTTCCCCTCGCTATCTAGTCGGTATCGATTTAGGTACTACCCACACTGTTGTCGCTTATACCCCTATCACCGACGAGCTTGAATCCAGCCCCATCAGTATTTTTGAAATTGACCAGCTTATTGCGCCAGGAGAAGTTGCGCGCAAGCCTCTGTTGCCTTCATTTCGCTATCATCCGGCGGACGATGAAATAAGCCCGTCTGAACTGGTATTACCTTGGGATATCCAGCCAGTAAAAGGTGATTTCAACAATGCTATTATTGGTGAGTTTGCCCGTGAGTTAGGTGCAAAAGTTGAGGGCCGCCAGGTTGTCAGCGCCAAGAGCTGGCTCTCGCATACGGGCGTTGATCGCAGTGAAGCTATTTTGCCATGGTCTTCGAATAGCAGTGTAAAGAAAGTATCACCGGTTGTAGCAAGCGCCAGTTACTTAAACCACGTTCGTCAGGCATGGGACTATCACCACCAAGATGCCAAATTAGCCGACCAAGAAGTGGTGGTTACCGTTCCGGCATCATTTGACGAAGCTGCACGGGCGCTAACATTAGAAGCTGCCGCTATGGCCGGATTACCGAAGATCTTGCTGCTGGAAGAACCTCAGGCAGTCTGCTACGACTGGTATGCAAAAAACAAACAAAATGCCGAAGCACAACTGAAAGATATTCCGCTTCTGATGGTATGTGACGTTGGCGGTGGTACGACAGATCTCAGTTTGATCAAAGTCAGCACAGACAGTGACAAACTCACGTTGGATCGTATCGGTGTCGGTGATCACCTCATGCTAGGTGGTGACAACCTGGATTTGGCTCTGGCTCACAAAGCAGAACAACGCCTGCACGGTGGCACTAAAAAGCTCAGCGCAGCAGGCCTGTCAAAGCTTATCCAGCAAACCCGCAAGGTCAAAGAACAACTCCTTTCAGGCAACGCCCCCGAAACCGCCAAGGTCACGTTATTGGGTAGCGGCTCTCGCCTTATTGGTGGTTCCAAGAGCATTGAGCTCACACGTGAAGAAGTTCATAGCATTGCGCTGGACGGTTTCTTCCCTCAAACAGAATACACTGATCAACCAAGCCAACGTCAGGCCGCTGTCGTTGAATTCGGCCTGCCATATGCTGCCGATCCGGCAATCAGCAAGCATCTGGCTCAGTTTATCGATTTGCATGACACGGCTTGCCGGGATGCACTGTTAAAGAGTGGAACCGATCTCGCCCCAAACTTACCAGCGATTCCTGCCGCTGTACTTCTAAATGGCGGTGTATTCAATAGTCCGCTACTGGCGGAACGTGTACTAACCACCTTCTCACACTGGAAAGGTGACGCTGTCACTGAACTCAAAAACCCTCATCCTGACCTTGCCGTCGCCTATGGAGCCGTTGCCTATGCCAAAGCTCGTCATGGCGCGCAACTAAAAATAGGTGGTGGCTCGGCGCGTTCGTTTTTCCTGACTCTGGAAGACAAGAAAAAGGCCAAGCAAGGGATCTGCATCCTGCCTAAAGGGATTGATGAGGGCACAGAAGTTCATCTAACAGCACGCAAGTTTGCACTGACACTTGGCGAACCAGTCCGCTTCAACCTGGTATCATCTACCGATGACAACCACACTGAAGCCGGTGAACTATTTGCTATCGACTCTGACAGCTTCGTCACCCTCCCCCCGTTCATTGCAACACTGGACAGTGATCGCGATCGTGCCGAACTTGCGGCAAACCAAAAAGATCGTGAAGAAGTCACCTTGGCCTGCCAGCTTACTGAAGTCGGTACGTTACAAATAGAATGCGTCAGCGTGACTGATGACAGCAAACGCTGGAAGGTAGAGTTTGCCATCCGTAAAGATCTCGCCAAGCTCAATCGAGGCAGCGATGACTCCACCATGGCGGAATCCATTCTTCCGGCTCGCATCGATGAGGCAATCAGCGCAATTAAACAAGTCTATGGTGGCAGCACGAAAAATGCTGACAACAAAGCTATCAAGACGCTGCGCACTAGCCTTGAAAAGATGCTGGGTAAACGCGACAACTGGGAAACCCCTTGCCTGCGTGAACTCGCCAATGCTCTGCTTGAGAGCAAAAAGCGCCGTAGACGCTCTGATATTCACGAGAGAAACTGGCTAAAGCTCACTGGTTTTGCCATGCGTCCAGGGTTTGGTTACCCTTCTGATGACTGGCGCATGGATCAGATCTGGGCACTGTATCAGCACGGGATCCAGTTCGATATCAAGACTCAGACATGGAGCGACTGGTGGACATTCTGGCGGCGTGTCGCTGGTGGGCTGACCCAAGAGCAGCAGCTCGTCATTTTCAAAGATATCGCTAAGTACATTAGTCCGGGTGCAACACGTAACGGTAAGCTGAACAAAGAACTTCAGGAACGCAGTTATGAAGATATGGTTCGTCTTGCCGCCTCGCTGGAGCACTTACCGTTCGACAAAAAGCTTCAATTAATCGAGTGGATTTTTGGACGCCTGCAAAAGACACAATACTCTCAGGCGCACTGGTGGGCGATTGGGCGTATCGCAAGCAGAAGTCCGTTTTACGGTAGTGCTCATAACCTATTAACACCTCAGCATGTAGCTTACTGCCTGCCTGAGTTAATGGAATATGACTGGCGGAAAGAACCGAATATAGCTTTTGCTGCCGTTATGATGTGTCGGATGACCGGTGACCGTACCCTTGATATCGATGAGCAAAACCGGACAGAAGTGATCGCCAAGCTTAAATCAAGCAAAGCACCTGACAGCTGGGTTCAAATGGTATCAGAGGTGAAGATCTTAACAGAGGCAGAAACAAAGCGTGTCTTCGGTGATGCGCTTCCGACAGGGCTACGGCTAATCGATTAAGCTTCTGTTAGGGTTCGGCTGGTAATCTCGTTTTATAAAAATATTCCTTATTCTCTGCCGGAGTCTTCCCGCAGAGAACGTAATATAGCTAGTGAGTATTACCATGAACCGTACCCAATATAAGATAATTGCTCATCGGATTTTTAAATCAGAAAATCAACGTGTCGCTGTAGAAGCAGTGGTTTTCGATGGCTTATCCAGCTATGAGGCTGAGAAGCGCTTTGATGTACCGAAGGGCACGCTTTCTCGTAATGTAAGAAAGTACAAAAACGAGGTTGATTACTTACACAACATAGTGGCAGCGTAATCTCGGCTATGTATACCTAGGCTAATCAACAATCAAAAACGGAGAGCATTGCTCTCCGTTTTTTTTAAGTCCGGTGCCAATTTCTGACTAGATAACTAAAAATGCGATCATCTGTCGATCTCTGTTTGCTACATAAGTAAAACAGAGCGGCGCCTAACAGCAATAGAACCAGATGGGTCATAACGCCTAAACTCAGGTATGCTTCAAACGGGTTATCACTGGTCAATATCGTTAGTGGTAGAGAATAGACATCACTCATGAAGTCACCTACTGCACTGGTTCCTAATAATATATAGGTCATCACTTTCGTTGCGATAACCGTCACCACAACAGCCACCATCGGGTAATTTATCAGCTGAGAAACGAACAACAATAAACAGGCAAGCGGCAATAATGACAAGCTAATCATCACAGCTCTTCCGATGAAGCTCATCCAATGCCAAAGCATCGCAGGAAACGTAATAGAAAAGGACACCATAGTGTCATCTGCCATCCACCACTTAGCCAATAGCCAAACAAGCCCATCAGAAAAAAGCAAAAGCAGTGATGTAATTAAAGGGATAACAACAAGGGCAAATAACAATTTCGCCGTAATGGCCAAATGATCGGAAACCGGTACCGCACGCCAAAACATTAAGCTGCCTTCACTGCGTTCTTTACGTAGTGTCTTGGGTATATACACAATAAACAGCGATAGAAAAACAAAACCAGCAACAAGTTCATTGAGCTTACCCACATAGCTGGCAAAACCAGACGAAGCTAAGCTAAATCCCCACTCTCCGGCTCCCGATGTCTGTACAAAAAAACTGACATTGTCACCGCTCATTACCAATGTAAAATTTAAGACGGCAAACAAAGCAATAAAAATCGGGAGCTTTACGACGATTCGATATTCGAGCAATTCTTTTTCGAGCAAATGTAATAGAGGCCTCATAACTTTACCTCCTGCTGTTTGGCAATAAATATATCGGCAAGGTTTGCCTTCGACACCGGCCCTAACGACTCTAGACGAGATCGTTCAGCCCCTTCAAATAACACGACATGATTTTTGCTGCCTTGTCTGTAGTAAAGCGGCGACAAGGCTAATGCATCATCCAATTTGTCCGAGCTAACTGTCAGCGTTGAGAAGCGGGACTCAAGCTCATCGATATTTGCCTTTAATACCGCCTTCCCTTTTCTAAGTACTAACACATCAGTGAGTAAATGCTCTATCTCTGCCACCTCATGACTTGCAATGATCAGGGCGCGCTCGCCTTCTCTGAACCACGACATCAAACTACTATAAAATACCTGACGATACATCAAGTCTAAGCCGAGTGTTGGTTCGTCAAGTATAAGCACTCTGACATTTGTCGCCATCACAATAGCTAGATGTAACTGTACTTTCATCCCTTTGGATAAGCTGGCTATCTTAGCCGATAATTTAATATCTGTTTTTTCCAAATATTGATTGGCTTGGCTTTGATCAAATGAAGGGTGCACCCCCGACATATATTTCACAATCTGCTTTACCGTCATCCACTCTGGCAATACCGCGACGTCCGAAATATAAGCAAGATCACTGACAACTTTTACACGATCCCTTTGCGGATGAAGACCAAATACGGATAATTCACCATCAAATGCCTGTGCACCAAGAATCGACTTGATTAATGTCGACTTTCCAGCCCCATTATGCCCCAATAAGCCAAGGATCTGACCGGCTCTAAGCTCAAAACTAACATCATGTAGCGCCAAATGTTGCTGATACGACTTTTCTAGCCGTTCAGCTTTAATCAATATTTCCACGAAATTTTACCTATTGCGGATTGAATGTATTCACTGTGAAAATGATATCAAACGTGGGGCATTAATAATAAGCGTCAACTGAGTTGCTGACGCATATTTCGAAGAGTATTTAACAGGGGCCGTATAAGATGAGGACAAAGCACGTCATTGAAGTCCTGATACAGGTACTTTTAACATACATAAGGCTAAGCACATACAATCGATACTGAATAAAGACTTAACAATGCTTTCTCATTAGAGCTGAAGTTTCAGAAAACAATACTAAAGGCTAATTGCACTTTTCAATGAAGGGCAATGTTGTTCATGTTAGTTATCACTTTATTCAAAAGAAAGAAAGTTTATGCTTCCCCTGTCAATGGTACTTTTTATGGGCACTATTTCACAATGTCTGATATGTGGCTTTCTTTTTAAAGAGTAAAAAAGTCCTACCACTCAGAACCTCTTGCCGAGTGACTTCTGAATGCCGGATTAATGCCTCACTCGGTACTCGAGCGGTTATGTGTTTTGTTTGATAAATATTTTAACGTTTATTTATGAATTACTCTTCTTTCTCAACGAGCTCTTCTGGGTGAACGCCGTCTTTTTCCATCAACGCAAGGATTTCTGTCATACGAACTTGTCGCGCTTCATCCTTAAACTCATGCAATACCGCAATCAAATCATTAATCTTTTGTAGCGGAATACGTTTAATTACGGCTTTCTGACGACCAGGCACTTCATCAGCGAAATCAATTAGCATCTGACGATAATCAGCACGTTCTTCCTTAATCGTACCTGTCGTTTTATCAACATTCTTTAACATTGCGGTCAGTGCTTTTTCAGCAGCTGCAAAACTATCCATGAAATATACCTCTTAAATCATATACCAGCATGCTATTACTCAGGCTTCTGTATGAAAATCCAATACTAGATTTATTAAGCCTATAAGCAATAAGCCGGACAATTGAAACTTTCAGCTCAAAAAAGAAAACAACCTCAAAGGAATGGTAGAGGCCGACGACTGTCTGTCAATTAACATCAGTAACGATTGCGATATCTATTCGCACTCTAATTATAATGGAAATTGATGGCACTGTGGCCTGCAAGACAGTCTAACAGGCAGATAATACCCCTAGAAGACGATCTTGTGAACTCTAATTTAAACAAAAACATCAATTCCGCGAGCGAAAAGTCTTATCGCAAAGCTGCTATTCAGACTTACTTAGATATTTTGGTTCAACAGCAACAAATTATCAACAGCCACTATTAATAAAAATCACATTTTGACACTAACCAGACATTGCGCTTACGGGCTCAGAGAAACGGTAATAGTCGACTCTATATAAAAGAGGCGGATTACGAATAATAAGGGATGCAACAAACCTAATGCGAGCAACGCCCTTTTCTTGTTTCTGTTATACCGGTCAAGCTTTTGATTTTGCGTTGAAAGCACTTTGTTGTTAACCTTAGCAATGTCAATAAGCTCATGAATGCAATGACCTTTTGGCGGACATTAGCGCAGCTTGGTAGCGCACTACTCTGGGGGAGTAGGGGTCGCTGGTTCGAATCCAGTATGTCCGACCAAAAGGTCTTTTTTTATTCTGTACAAAGCACTTCCTAGTACACAGACTTTCTTCCGAACCCTTCTGCACTCTCTTTGTTTAATTTGCAACTAATTATTGTGTGCGAGCCGTCAAAAACTTGCGATGAATCCAATTTTCTATTTTACAAGATATGCAATTGATCTAACTCACAGTAATATACTTTTGTACGGCTTAGAGGAGATAATAATGATGATCAATCCAACTTGTAGTAAATGTGGGCAGTCTGATGAATTTCTTGTTTCTGAAGATGATACCTATATCTGTATTTGTGGTCACAAGTGTGAAAAGGTTGACGAGGTTAACAGCAGTCAAGTCCTTCGGTCTGCCGATGAGCATTATCAAAACCTAGAAAAGCCAACATATGCCCACTAGTAATACTACTATGCTCAACCCTGCTATATATATAAGCTTCATGCACCAGTATGAACTCAAGCGCTCATCTTAACTTTTCAGCTCCCAACCAGGGAGCTAATCGCCCCATTTAGCTCTTCCTCCTAATCACTATGTCTATTTTATTCACTCACTGAAGCCTACTTTCTAGAGTGTTAACTCGTTAATTACGCCCAAAAAACAAGCAGTTGTTAAATTATCATGAATTTTAGCCGCAATGAAACAGTTAAAATTTCTGACTTTTCCGTTAAATTTAGGTTAACTTGCCGTTTTTGCTTAATTGTACAGCGTACACAAAAAGAAATTATTCCTGAGACCTCCACAATCATAAGTCACTGAATTAAATGGATTAAGTTTATAAGACGAAATTCCAAATCATGGGCTTACACAAATCTCATTCGAAAAACGTGAGCAAGATCACGCTGCACTGGAAGAATTTCATGCTAACTTGCACCGCCTTCATTAGGCAAAACATCCGATTCTATGTTTCACAATTGTAAATGCAACCAGTTACAGATACTGATGCATTTGTGAGCAACAAAAAATATAAATCCAGAATCGTATTCAAGAACTGTCACTTAAATGGACGTTCCGGTTCGCTCAGCCTGTTCTAATTGGTTGAGCCTGATATACAGGAAAAATTTATGAGTGTTACTAACGAAACTTGGTTGACATCGCTAAACGATAGTCTGATGACTGTTATTGGTGCTGTTAATGGTGTTCTTTGGGGCTGGCTACTTATTTACCTGCTGGTTGCAGTAGGTGTATACTTCACTTTACGGCTAGGCTTCATTCAAATCCGCCAATTCAAGCACGCTGTCTCTGTGCTTAAAAGCGGCAGAGATGTCGATAATGGCATCAGTTCATACCAGGTATTTTGTACTTCAATGGCTGCCCGTGTCGGTACGGGTAACATGGCAGGTGTTGCCGTAGCCCTAACCGTAGGTGGTCCAGGTGCGATCTTCTGGATGTGGGTTATTGCCCTATTTGGCATGTCAACGGCTTTCATCGAGTCGACACTGGCTCAGATTTACAAAACCAAAGACGTTGACGGTCAATACCGCGGCGGCCCGGCATACTACATGGAGAAAGGCCTGGGTATGCGCTGGATGGGTTCACTGTTCTCGGTATGCCTGATCATTGCATTTGGTCTTGTATTCAATGCTGTACAGGCAAACACCATCACCGATGCCCTGAACCATTCTTTCGGGATCGATGAAACTGTAATGGGCGTAATCATTGTTGCCGCATCTGCATTCTTCATCATGGGTGGCTTGCGCAAGGTTGCAGCAGCCTCGGCACGAATTGTTCCGGTAATGGCAGTTGGCTACCTAGCTATTGCGTTGGTCATCGTTGTCATGAACATTACTGAACTTCCGGCAGCACTATCTTTGATTGTTAAAAGTGCATTCGGCTGGCAGGAAGCAGCGGCAGGTGGTGTAGCGTACACAATTGCACAGGCAATGCAGAGCGGTATTGCACGTGGTTTGTTCTCTAACGAGGCCGGTATGGGTTCAGCAGCTAACGTAGCTGCAAGTGCGACGCCAAACCCGAACCACCCTGCTTCTCAGGGCTTTGTTCAGATGCTGGGCGTATTTGCTGATACACTTGTTATCTGTACGGCTTCAGCTGCAATGATCATGTTGTCAGGTGTTATGGATCAACCAGATGCAGCATCAGGTATCGGCCTTCTGCAGCAAGCGCTAACCAATGAGCTAGGTGGCTGGACTACTTACTTCATGGCAGCTGCGATTCTATTGTTCTGCTTCTCGTCTATCATTGCGAACTACACATACGCAGAAACAAACATCATGTTCCTTAACGGTAATACGAAGAAAGGTCTGTTCGCATTCCGTCTAGTCGTTCTTGGAATGGTGATGTTCGGCTCAGTGGCTTCCCTACCTGTTGTATGGAACCTTGCTGATGCTTCTATGGGTATGATGGCGCTTGTTAACATCGTGGCTCTGCTACTGCTTTCTCAGCTGGCAATCAAAGTAATCAAAGACTACGAAGTGCAGCTAAAAGCCGGTAAGACACCAGAGTTTGACCGTTCTAAGTTCCCTGAACTTGATGAGCTAGACGGCGCATGGCACCCTGAAGGTACCGAGCCAGTTGCAGCAGCTGTAACGAAATAACCTAATTTGATAAGATAATTTAATCTTACTTTGAAGACAAAAAAGCCAGCAGATGCTGGCTTTTTCTTTTCTTGTTAACAGCTAATTGGTATCAACTACTCAAACAACACCGTTAGGTTTATTTGTTGCTCTACCGGTAGAGCCGAGCTCTCGATTAGCACCCTGCTCTCTTGCTGTTTCCACCCCGTGATCGCCTTGCCATTGAGTTCCACAGTCTTGACCTTGCCTTCCAAGCCAAACCATTCAATATTTATCGGCCGTGACTTGGGCGCATTTGCATAGTCACCTTGAGAGTTAATCGCTAGCTGAACACCATTGGCTATCTCTTTGGTCGTCAAAGTCGTCTGACGCATTTCTCCCTTAAGATAAGCATTGGTGGCACCATCATCTTCATAGAGCGTAAACTCTCCACCATTGCCATATACTCTAGCAGCTAGAACAAGCGGTACGTCGCTAGATAACGGCATTGTCAGCTGTGGATTAACCGGGATAATGGCACCATCACGGGCAAACAATGGCAAGGTAAGTACCTCATTTTGAACAACCGCAAGCTGCTTGAGCCACTGCCCTTTACTGACAATTTGCTTACCGGTGCGATAGTCGAACCACTTTCCACTTGGTAAATACACATCCGTCGCTGTTTGGCCCCGTTTCGCAATCGCGGCACCCATCAGATCTTTACCCATCATTTTCTGGGCTGGAAGGTTAAGAGCCATTGGGTCGTGACCAAAGTAATAATCCATTGACGGGTACACAGGTTCCGCTGCAAGATTTGCACGGTGAGCCAATGAGTACAGGTATGGAATTAACTGGTAACGCAACTTGATACTTGCCTTGTTGCTCGCAAGATCACCGACTCGATCCGGCGCTGTTTCTTTGCAGTTGCACAAGTTTTCTGTATGCGGCCTCACAGGCACCTCAAACAGTGAGCTATAGGCGAACCACTGCGTATAGGTTTCATTTAGAGCCGCATCACGTTCTTCAGGAAGAACACTGAGAGCACGACGATGGAAACCACCGATATCTGAGCTGTAGTAATCAATTCCAGACAGAACCATGTTTGGCTGCATACTGAACTGAGTTGCCAGGCTCTCAAGGTTGGTACCGATATCTGCCGACCACATGGTTGCGCCAAATCGTTGGATGCCCGGAGCACCCGAGCGGGACATCATAAATGGACGTACGTCAGTATCATTGCGCTGATAACCGTTGTAGATACTTTGAAGCCATTTGTAATTGTAGATATTGTGAACATCATTCTGTTTTTTTCCACCAGCATAGACACTCAGTGGGTTATACATCTCTGGCTCGCCCAAATCAGTCCAGTGACCTATTACACCCATTTCAATAAGCGGCTTGCGCTTCCAGTCATGCCACTGATCACCCGCTTCGCTGTTGGTCCAGTCAATCATGCCGCCCTTGCCCCACCAGTAACCATAACCGTTGGGGTCTGAATCAATCGGCTTCCCGGTTTGAGGGTCCTTAACTAGGTACCCGCCTTCAGCGAGTGGGCCAAACTCTTCCAAACCATCGCTGACATAGGATTCTTCAATCAGCATCATGCCAACGCCTCGATTCTTCAGCTCCTTAATTTTTTGCTCAGGTGCAGGAAAGTTTTCTAAATCCCATGTCAGAGTTCCCATCTGGCTGGTTGGGCTAAATGCTTCGACATTGCCGAACCATTGCAAATCCATTACCACACCATCAATAGGAAAGTCCTGTTGCTTCAGCGTCGCAAGCTTGTCGTCAAGTTCTTGCCAGTTGTCAAAGCCGTACTCCGATAACCACATACCAAACAGCTTACGTGGTGGTACCAGAGGATTTCCCACCAGTGCCATGTACTGCTTTCTCAGATCAGGCAGATCATCTCCAGCCATGAACAGAAAGCTTGGCTCGCCGTCTAATTGTGATACTTTCCAAGGTGCCTTTGTGAAATCCCAGCTAGCTGAATACACCGTATCAAGATATAGCGCATAATTTTGTTGTTGCGAGTTCAGTGCATACAAAATAGGGAACTGGGTATTGCCTGTTCCACCACCTTGATACCCCTCCATCTTATTGCCGCCCTGACGTTTAAAACCAAGCCAGTTAGCATTGAGCTTGCCCGGATCATGAAACTCCTGACCCAAACCATTTAGCTGATAATCACCCTCTGAATTGAGGGTGAAACTGTTATTCTTTTCAGGACAAATTTCACTAAGCCGACCTTTCTCTTTTGATTCGATGGTCATGCATAGGCTTTGCGGATTGATCGCGACCTGGAGATTGGTTGTTTCAAAACCATCTTGGGTTTGGTGTAGTGCCGTCGGGCCTTTGAACTGAGCAAGGCTAATCAGCTCAGTTGTTGGCAGTGCCTTGTTGCTTGGCTGTGCCTTAAATGCGACCTGCAGTACATCGTCACTAAGCACATCAACAGCCAGATTGCTTATCGGCAGACGTGCTTTATCGAGAATCTTCGTTTGGTGCTGTGCTAAAACGTCATCACCAAGCTGCTGTGTCAAAGACGAAAGAAAAGCCTGCTGGCTGTAATACGTTTTACCGATAAGAGGCTTTAGCGCTTTGCGTAAGTTCACCTCAGGAATTGCCTTTCGCATTCTGAATATCTGAGCAGCTTCTAACCGATAGCTTTCACTGTTCTGGTAGCGAAAATGTGCCACCTCTGCATACGCCGAACAGCTAATCGCCAATAGGCTAGGCACAGCAATCCCCAACATCAGATGCTGTAGTGATTTCTTTCCTGTCATGGTTTTTCCTTCAAATGCTACCAGGCAACAAATCACGCTTAACCCATACTGTCATTGGTTATGCTGATATCAGTGCTCTTGGTATTTTTCAATATAATTATCGGGAATATACGTCGCGGGGGTACACCTGAAAAGTAGTTATTATCAATAGTTTATTTGTTTTGACTGCGTCACTAAATGTGCAAGTAAAAGTAAACCGCAGTCACAGAATGTGATGACGGATATGGTTTATGCTCAATAGCGGGTGAGAACAATTAAAAAAGCCAGCACTCTATGGCACTGGCTTTCAAACAAGAACTATTTCATTCTAGGGCATTAAAAATCACACAGCTGGCTATTAACTCGCTCTTTATCCCATGCTTTAGGATCAAAATCGTCATCATCCCATCCGCTCCATTCAAGAAGCTCTAAATCATCATCACTACGTCTTTTTAATGCCTTCAGCAGCGTTTCATAACCCGGGATCCCACCACAGTCTTCTGGCGGGCAGCATCTGCTACCCGCTGTCACTTTCGGTGTTAAGCATCTTTTCTTCTGTACCTTCTCCAAGGTAATAGTGTGTGCCCAATAATCACCAAAATCATAAATATATTGCAGCTGATCACCCGGTTCTCTAAGCAACATCCCGACCATTACGTCCTCAAGTTGCTCATAGCCACTTTCTTCATCACCAGCAGGATAAGACTCGTCCCCAGACTCAAATTGGAAAAGATGGCTATCATCCCAACCCATCGCAATCTGAATCATAATATGCAAATCAATTAACGAGGTCTTGCTGCTTATATTTAGCCGACGCCACACCATTGGGCGAGTATGATCCAGTTCGACTTTTACCACATAGCCTACATCGGGTTCAGCCATAACCTCTATTGCCGCAAGCATATTCTGTTCATGTTTTACGGCCTCCAGCGATCGCTTAGCCAACACCTGCAACAATGGCAGCTTCTTGCGAGAAAAGCTGTTATTCAGAATGTCATAGGCATTCAACAAGAATATTTCCTCATGCTTGCTGATACCTTCTTCTTTTGTTGCAAAATGGCAAAGCAAGCCGCTAAAGACCATTCGCTTGGCCAGAACAGTTCTGTCTTCGAGAAACACCTTATTGATAACATCTCTTGGTGTTTTACAACCCGTTGGCAGTGATGCTTCAAACCATGTATTAACTGCCGGGTAAATCAATAGCGAATCACTAATGGAACGCGCATGTTCAACAACTGAGGTATCTGGATAACCCAATCGGTTGTCAATAATATCGCTCAGTTTAGCAGGCTGAAGCTTGGCCCATTCTGCGGGTAACATGGTTAAAAAAAACAGAGCAGATATATCGAGAGGCGTTTGCGACTTCTGGTTTATCGTCAGCATCCACGGAAGCACATTTTTGATAAATACCGGTTCAACGGCATAAGCATCTGCATCTGCCATTATTTTCTGCTTCAGCGACTGCCATTCAGCTTTAGTGTCCAAAGGTCGATAAACACTTTCCGCAATCCCCATATCCAAACGGATCATCCCATTCCATACCGCATAGCCACTATTACCCTTAACCAAGGCCGTCAGTATGGTTCCTCCGAGTCCATCAGGCATCGTTGCCAGCACTTCAACAACCGATGCTTTCTGTACTTTCGGTTTGTGATAGCGCAAGACTTGACGCTGCCAATAATCAATTTGAGTTTTCAACTCATCGGAAACAAAATGGCGTAAAACAGTTAGATAGCCACTGTTCGTCAGCTTACCCCACTCCTTATCTGGCACACTGGCTAGAAATGACTGCGCTTGCTGCACTAAAACGGGCTCATGATGAGATAGCAGCATAACAGCTGCATCGATGTACCAGTCAAAAGCCGAAAGTGCTTCCAGCATGTTTTCAAGACCAGGAGCCGGGAGCATCGCTAATTCTGCTTCCATCATGAAAACAAAATCTTGTGCGTTATGAATACCCGATGAGCGAATGCCCTGTAGCATCGCGCTTGTTAGCTCTTCGACATTGATATTCTCATCTTGGGCAGGCTCGTAATGCACGTGAAGCCATTCCATCACCAGATCGGACACTGGAATTTGCTGGCCCTTCAGGGTTCTTACAACCGCGTACAATTGTTCAGGATCGATCTCCTCATCCTCTACAGCGAAGATAAGACCATCAGAAATTTGTTCTGCAAACTCATTGAATAGCGCAGGATTCATTCGCTTCAAAGGCGCAAAATTTATCGCCGATATCTCCAACCAGCGCAATAGCTCCTGAAACTCATCAGTTTCAACTTCATAAGGGCACGAGATCCCCATGCCTACCAAGGCATCTAGCGCCTGGGGGGTATCTATCAAGTCTACAATCTCATCCGGCAACTCTTCTGGTAACAGTTCATTCTCACCGTCCAAGTGCTCTTCTAGATAGCCCTCAAACACATCAATTAAAGTTGATAATTCCACTCAAATAACCCCTTGTATAACCTACCGTTAGGATACTAACCTACTCATAGCGAACGAAGCTATACTCTCTATTTTGTCGGCTGCCTCACATTATTATCGGCTTAACCGCCCCTTCTCTGTTACCGACTGCCAATCTGTTCAAATTATCAGCTATCTACACAACAGCGACGATAATGTTTGAGTCAATCATAATGCAACTGTATGTATTTGCTAATTGCCCACTCTATCAATCTTGGCTATAGTGCGCTTGCCTCGCTATTTGCGGGGCATTTCTTTATCAAAGTTTTATTTTTTAGGTAGTTATATGACCTTTTCAAAGCCTCTAGTCGCTTTATCCGTCACGCTGGCTCTTGCTGGCTGTGCACAAACATCTATCCAACCGGACAATGCCTTCACACTGACCGTTGCTCATATCAACGACACGCATTCAAATTTTGATCCGGTGAAATCTAGCTTCAAAGCCGACGATACGCTGGTTTATAACGAGTTTGGTGGCTTCCCTCGCCTCCAAACTATGGCAGAAGAATACAAGCTGGCTGCCAAGCAGCAAAACAACAGCTTCCTATTCCTGCACGGTGGCGATGCATGGCAAGGCAGTGCCTATTTCAAACTCAATGAAGGGGCTATGAATGCCGAACTATTGAGCAAAATGGGCCTGGATGCCATGGCACTTGGCAACCACGAATTCGATCTCAACAACACAAAGCTGAACCAGTTCATCAGTGATATCAACTTCCCGGTTGTTGCTGCCAATATCGATACCAGCAACGATGCGGATCTTAAAGATCAAACTAACCTGAAACCATTTGTGATCTTCGCATTCGACGGCAATAACAAAACCGTTGTCGAAGACCTGAACAATCTACCTCAGGATAAAGATCTGGTTGCTGTCTTCGGTCTCGCACTCGATGACATGCCAAATCTGGCACCAAATACAGGTAACGTAGAATTCCACGATATGGTGGATTCCGCTCAGGCAACTGTCGACATGTTCAAATCAAAAGGGATCAACAACATTGTTGCCCTCACCCACATTGGCAATGCTGTGGATGTGGACATCGCGTCGAAAGTTAATGGGATCGATCTGATTGTTGGCGGCCACTCGCATACGCTACTTGGCGATTTCACCAATATTGGCCATGACCACAACGGAACTTATGCACAGATGGTGCAAAACCCGAATGGCCAGAACCAAACCTGCGTCGTTCAGGCTGGCCAGTATGCTCAGGCAATCGGCCAACTCGCAGTCAGTTTCGATACCAACGGTGATGTTACTGCCTGTAACGGTCTAAATATCCTGCTAAGTAATGACGAATACTACCATTCGCCAACTCGCGAGACTGAAAGCAAATTCAACTCGGCTGATACTGTCAAAGTGGTTGAGTTCATTGATAGTGAAAAGAACATCACTATCACCGAAGAAGAAGCCGCGATGCGTGGTCTGATTGACAGCAAGTACAAGCCAGCCGTCGACCAAGCCTACGGCAGCGTGATCGCTCAGGTTGCTGACGAGATCACTCACGAGCGCCGTCCGGGTGATCGTGGTACCGACAAACACGGCTCAGATGTTGCCGCCATCATTGCTGAAGGCCAGTACTACTGGACAAATACGGAAGAAGTTCAGCAAGTAACCGGTATGAAAGTGGATTTTTCACTCATTGGCGCAGGCGGGATCCGCACGAATATCGAAGCGGGTGAATACCGTGAAGGTAACGTTGCTCTTGAGATGCTGCCATTCTCTAACTTCATGTCTGTATTGCCAGTCAAAGGAGCTGATATCAAAGCGCTGGTTGAAGGTGCTATTACCGCCACGCTACCTGAAGGTTCTCATGCCGGTAAATTCCCTTACGGCGGCCATATTCGTTATCAGTTCACCGAAACCGCAGCAAACCAGAGCGGCAAGCTAAACTATGTTGAGGTGATGACAGGCACAACAGCGAACCCAGTATGGACTCCGCTTGAAGACAACAAGACCTACCACGTTGCAATCAACAACTACAATGCAACCGGAAACGATGGCTGGACGCCGCTGTTCAAGGCCCAGAAAAACAATTCCGGCCGCGTTGACCTTGCTTATGTCGATGGCAAGCTTACTGGTTTTAACGTGAAGAACATTGGAGAAGTTGGCGGAAAATATAAAGTTCGCTACGAAACTGAAGGGCCGAACTGCAAAGCGGAAAACACCCGTTGCAATACTGATGCCCAGTCTGTTATCGACTACATTTCCAACGAGCGACCGACTCTGACCCCACTTGACTATCAGGTGGTGACTTTCGAGCGCACGCACTAACCTCTATACCGTATAAAGCTATTCCTAATAGGCAATGTTCTGGGGCTTTCTTTTCGAAAGCCCTTTTCTACCCTGCCGCAACGTAACCCTTAGCAGTAACCATGGCTTCTTTTCCAGCTGTCACTCATCTTATCGAGTACACAAGCTGGAAGTGGGCGGTGTGCCCTGGCTGGCTGGGTTGCGATGGTACGATAGCCCGCGGCAATTAAGCGTAAATCGAACGCCTTGTCGATCGGCATTCCAGCACGGCTTAAATCCCAGCGAAATACTCTCAGTGACATGTACTCATGCGGTGCCAATTCACCGCCATATGGATACTTCAACACTTTCCCGTAGGCTTGTTTTGCCAGTTCGAAGTTAACTTCAATCATAAGCACCCCCAAACACACTGGTTATAATAACAGTAGTTCGTTACAGGGTAGCTTGCAAAAATGATTTGATAAAACACTACCTAGGTCATAAAAATACAGTTATCAACAGCAAATAAATGCTGTATCACTTCCTTACTACCAACCTATGGGGGCTATTTCGTTTCAATCCGTGATTTATGAACATCTTCTCCTATGCTTAGGCTATGACAAATTAATGCTAACGAAGCAGTGAAGGGACGCAATTTGTTTGTAGATACGCTAAGACGTCATGGTGATCTTCCCGCTATTATCACTGATACGGGCTCGACACTGAGTTACTCCGAACTTGCTGATCAAGTTGACGCTTTTGCCCACGATTTAGGATCTCGACGTCAATTACTGATCATAGAAACCCTGAATGAAGTCAGCCCTTTAATTGCCTACCTTGGCGCCATGCGTGCGCGTCACCCTGTAATATTGGTAGCGCCAGGAGCAACAGCCAAAGACACCAATATCCTTGATACCTTCGCGCCTTATGCCATATACCGGCAAAACAGCATCAACCAACAAGACAGTACCGGCCAACAGGACAATAGCGACCAGCATGGCTATATCAGCAACTGGACGCTCGAACTGAATCCAGAGCATCGGGAAGTTGCCCTTCACCCCGATCTCAGTGTCCTATTATCAACATCTGGCACTACCGGCAGTGCAAAACTGGTTAGGTTATCGCAAAGTAACATTGATTCGAATGCCCGTTCCATTGCCCAATATCTGGAATTGGATACACACCAAAAGGCCATCACAACACTTCCTTTTCATTACTCCTTCGGTATGTCTGTTATCAACTCGCACCTTGCTGTTGGTGCAACGGTACTGCTAACGGAACACTCAGTCTCTCAACAGGCATTCTGGGCGTTTTTCCGTCAGGCTGAAGCCACCAGCCTTTATGGCGTCCCCTATACGTTTGAGTTGATGGAAAGAATGGGCTTTAGAGACAAACTCTTTCCTTCACTGCAATATATCGCCCAAGCTGGAGGACGGCTTTCGACAGATATTATTACCCACTATCTCGGCTGGGCTGAGCAACAACAAAAGCGCCTGTTTGTGATGTATGGCCAAACTGAAGCCTCACCGCGCATGGCCTATGTGCCACCGGAACAACTACAGCAAAACCGGGACTGTATTGGAATACCGATACCGGGAGGAAGCTTTAAGCTTATCGATCAGCAAGGGGAGGAAATCGGCGGCCCCGAGCAAAGCGGAGAGCTTGTCTACCAAGGTCCCAACGTTATGATGGGATATGCCACATGCCCGCAAGATTTGGCTAAAGGCAAAGACGTTAAGTTATTGCACACGGGCGATCTGGCTAGCCGTAATTCTGCGGGACTCTACCGCATTGTCGGCAGGATGAGCCGGTTCTGTAAGCTTTTCGGCCTGCGTATCAGCCTTGACGAGGTTGAACTGTTCCTACAACAATCAGGCTTTACCACGGTGGTTGTCGGCAACGATTCCGCACTGCTCATTGCAACATTACAAAAAAAATCCACCCCTGCGATTGTTGAGGCCCTCACATCCCGTTATCAGCTTGGTTCAAGCGTATTCATCGTCAGAGAAATGGAAGAATATCCACTACTCCCATCAGGAAAAGTAGATAACCGGACCCTGTTATCACTCCTTGAGCCTGGCAAGCAAACAAACGCACCCACACGCTATGGCAACCTTTTCGAGGCTTATAGCACCATCCTCGGCAACAAGGATATCCGTGAAGAGGATAGTTTCTTAAGTCTAGGGGGGGATTCTCTCTGCTATGTTGCTACCTCTGTTGCAATTGAAGACTACCTGACATTTCTCCCCGACAATTGGGAAGCCATGACTGTCGGACAGTTAGAGAGTTACTCAATAACGTCTCAGCAGTCACAGTCACACCGACAACGCGAACCCAGAGCCTGGCTGACTATCTCTTTCATTATTGGCATTCTATTGGTTGGAGAAATCTTCCTTCAGGCCCGTACCTATATTAAAACGGGACGTAACGTATTATCACTACTGACTGATGAAAGTGCCGTCGTGTTCAATAAAGAACTTCAAACACGCACTTATCGTCCAAATCTCATTATCAAAGACACAGAGACCCGGCAAGACCGCATGGTCATTAACTCACACGGCCTGCGCAGTCCGGAAATACCGCTTGAACGTCAATCGAATGAAATTCGCTATGCCGTTGTCGGTGCCTCTACCGTTGCTGGGATCTATGCGGAAACCAATGAACGCACTTTCTCTCAACTTCTCGCCTCGGTTCTAAAGGAAAAGTACAGCCATCGTCCGGTCAATATCATCAATGCCGGAATTGAAGGCAGCTCGTTAAGTGAAACACAGCAAGTCACCGAAAGTATTGTCTATAAGCTGTCGCCTTCCGCCGTTATTATCTATCCCGGATTTAACGATATTAGCCTGCTATGCCCTAACGAAGGTTCCCCAAAGGGCCCCACAGAAACTCAGACGACTGACAAGACTGACACAACTAGCACAACTGGCACACGACAGGCGCTGGATTATCCCAAGTTACCTAACTGGCTAATGAGCAAGGATATGATCCAGAAAAATACAATATTTCTCAGGACACCGAAAGTAACAAAAATCAACTCGATAGATCCGGAAACCATTAATCCCACCGATTATAGAGATAGAATTGAGTCTCTGGTGAAAAGCATTATCGCACAAGGGATCAAACCGGTATTGGTTACCGTTGCCCGCTCTTATATCAACGTGCCGAAAGAGCAGCAAGCCAGTCTCGCAGCCACTTCGTTGTATTATTATCACTGCCTCGACTTAAACGGCATCATCCGTATCGGAGAGCTCTACAACGATCAAATTCGCTCTGTTGCCCGGCAGTACAACACACCTTTCGTCGATCTCGCAGAAGCAATGCCCGGAGGCAGCCAATACTTCGTCGATGGAGGACATTTCACTTTCAAAGGTGAACAGTTTGTCGCTGAAACACTAAACAACGAATTAATAAGCCAGTTAATGGAGCGATAAAATGGTAATTACCTCCCTGTCCTATTTTATTTTTGCACTATTTGCTTTGATCGGGTGTGCGGCATTGCAGCACCACAACGAGCACAAAAAAAGCTTCCTTCTGCTTATTAGCTATTACTTTTATATGACGTTCGACTGGCGCTTCTCTGCCCTGCTTATAGCCCTTACTGGAATGAACTATATTGCCGGGCACATTATAATTACCCACCCGCGAATGGCAGTCAGAAAACTAGCCCTAGCGGGAGCTATCGGCTTTAGTTTACTCATTCTGTTCTATTTCAAGTACAGCAACTTTTTCATCGACTCTTTGTATGATTTTCTGCATATGTTCGGAGTCTCCGGCCGCAGTCCATTTGTCGATGTGATCCTACCGATTGGCATATCATTTATGACCTTTCAGGCCATTACCTACCCAATAGACCTCTATCAGCAGCGATTAACAAAATCTTGCACCATCAAAGATTTCGCATTGTTCATGGCGTTTTTCCCCCAGTTGCTCTCAGGCCCTATCGTCAGAGCCTCCTACTTTATGCCGCAGCTGGAATCAAACAAGAAGCTATCCGGTCAGGCGATGATGGAAGGCCTGACACTGATTATTCGCGGGCTAATCAAAAAGATCATGATTGCCGATATTCTCGCGCTGCATATCGTCGACCCGGCCTTTAGCGAACCGTCTGAATTTTCCTCGCTCTTTCTCGTCATCGCATTGTTCGCCTACAGCTTTCAAGTCTATATGGATTTAAGCGGTTATACCGATATTGCCATTGGTGTCGCTAAAATGATGGGCTTTAAATTGCCCATCAATTTCAACCGGCCCTATATGGCAACCAGTGTGGCCAATTTCTGGCAACGCTGGCATATCACCATGTCCTCTTTCTTCCGCGATTATTTATACGAAGCGATTAAAAACTGGCACTGGAGCAATATCTATTTCAACTTACTGCTTGTGTTTGTGGCCATCGGTATCTGGCATGGTGCAGGCTGGAACTTCGTCTTATATGGTGTGATCCACGGCAGCCTCGTCGGTATCGAGCACTACCGCAGCCTCATTAGAGAAAGAAAAGGTCTCCCCCCGTTAATATTCCGCGGCATTGCCCTAGCCGTACGTATTCTGCAAGTTTTCACCATCATTACCCTCACCCGCCTACTCTTCAGAGCCGAAGATCTAGCAGCCAGCTGGCACTACTTACACGCTATCGCCAATGCAGCAACCAATGACTTACCGATCTCGCCCATTGCAGGCGGTGCGCTTTTCCTTGCCGGCTTACTTCACTTCACGCCGGTTCGCTGGCGTGATCGGTTAATGCAAACCGCCGTCAGGATCCCTGAATACGGCTACGCGACAGTAACAGTGACGCTTATTTACCTGATGGCGGCCTTGGGCTCCGATAAGGCTGCATTTATTTATTTCCAATTTTAAAGGGCTAGCAATAATCCTATCCAAAGCCATAAACGTTTACTTTTTGCTCAGCCAACCACCAGAGTA
>Ga0209272_10000546_pt1 | contig 29890 bp, 24 predicted proteins | sample tdDd002_FD_187125 | JGI IMG/M metagenome (GOLD analysis project Ga0209272, IMG submission 187125) | Marine sediment microbial communities from the Atlantic coast under amendment with organic carbon and nitrate - tdDd00.2 (SPAdes)... | ecosystem: Environmental > Aquatic > Marine > Coastal >... | reverse complement strand
AAAAAAGTAGCGATTATTGCCTGCGTCAGGAAGATGGTTGTCATCTTAAACTCGATGCTTCGAGACGGCGTCATGTGGGATGAAAACACAACTAAAAATTAGCTATTGACGCCATAGTCGTTTGTTAAACGCTGATTTTCGCCCAATCATAATGCCTTGGGCTTGGAGCATTTGACTTTTCTCGATGGTATTCATTAGGGAAGTTATCTAACGCATACTTGATTTTCTTTACTTCAAAAGGCACTGATACAAAGTATCCATTATTTTTCAATATTGGGGGCGTTCGGGTCGTTTCTCGATTTGAGTTGCATAGGTTCACCGCAATAATTGGTATATCAAGACTCATTGCAACTTCAATTTCCCAACGAACAAATTTATACAAGTTTTTGGTGTTCTCTCCCACGAGCAGGATTGCTTGTTTAGTGTTGTTAAGTCTTTCTCGTAGACGCCTCTTAATGGTTTCTTCAGAAGCCGTAGCTCGTAAGTTGTTTAAATCATGAGCGTCATGGAAGTTGAAATCGAACCTAGAGTTCGCATTCCAAGCGGTCATTAGGCGATATTTACTGATGTCAGTATCTGCGTCAAACATTACATAAGTTTTGTTTCTATAACTCATTACTACTCCTTGCCTGCATGATTTGGAATTGAGTTGGAAATGATGATTGTAAAAAACAAAAATGTATTTATTAGTTGGCTCATAAATACCACCCTAATTTCTTGCGTTAGGGGACTGAACCCTCCATAAGTTAAAGTGAATGCGTTGGCAACACTCAAATAGAACGCATTAGTACTATCAACTAAATTATTTGGCCACGATATTTCCGAACTGAAGTGAACGTTATACAAGTATGCGTAACAAGCTAGATAGTAACTAATTGCTAACATCGCATTCAAAAACTTGCGATTAAGAGCTTCGCGATCAACTCGCTGCCTATACTGACTGCCCCAAACGTGATAGTAGAAATATGTAAATAGATTGCTTGCTATCAAATAGTAAGTGGCTAATAACGAAGCTTGATGATCAATACCAAGTTTCCAGAATACAAGTAGGATTAACCACTTAAAAATCTGATATGTATCAATTGCAATATTGCACGCCTGAACTTTGTCATCAACTGAAACCTCGCCCTTTTTACAAACGCCAAGACAGATTTTTGCTAGAAATTTGAACAGTTCGACAAGATTACAGTAGTATGCAAATCTAACCATCGAATCAAAAAGTGGATAAATAAATCCGTTCTTCATTATGTTTTCTGTCTCCTTAGTTTCCATTAGCATTTAACGCCCAATTAAGGTGTGAAGCACGCTGCCACAGAGCTCAATTCGACTACCGTAAACACTGAACTAAACCCAAACAAAAAATGCCAAGCGTGCTGAATCACTCTCAAATTGCTTGTTAGCAATTAACCTGAAGCGCTTTAACATTGTCCATAATACGAGAAATAGCCGCTTCAAACTGATTTTTAATTGTATTCTGGTGTCGAGGTTTGATTGCAATATTTTCTGGAACATGTTTCGAAATGTAGCTTTCGACCATATGTAGAAATGGCTCGCTATTGAAGTCGCTGAGTTCACTTATTGTAAAGTTCTCAGTGAAGCTAAATTCGGTAATATAATGTTCGATTTCAGCGTTGTAAGGTTCATTCGTATAGTGCGCGCTATTCAGCGAAAACTTGTTCATTTTTCGGTTCATGCTTGCTAAATCATCACGAAGTTCGGAAATAGACTCTAAAATAAAATCCTCTTTGGTAACTTCTTTGCTGGCGATTGCAGCAACTTTAAATTCACCAAAGTGCTTTAAGAAAGTCGTATATGCTGGGTCTTGGGATGCTTGATAAGTTGCGATAGCTTTATGTTTCAAAGTTTCTTTGAATGCCTTGATGGTCGAGTAGTGCAAGTCTCTCGGATACTCAATATGCTCTATTGGAGACGTATCGAACGAATAATTAGTTTTATCATCCTTAATTATTATCGTCGGTTTATCGAAAGCTAAACGCATACCAAGCTCAAACATCACGTTGGGATTTTTCCCACTAACATCACATATAACAATTTCATTGTCATAAATATTTTGTACGATTCGTTTTTGAATGATGCCGACGTCACTAGCGTCACTAACTAACTTCACGTGAAAGTCTGTTCCTACTAATGCCTCTTCGATAATATCTTTAACTTCACTCCAATGTTCTGCTGAACACCCGTCAATAGGAGAGATCGGCATAATAAGCCCACATTTTAACTCTGTTTTTTCTTGTTCCATGTTATACCTTAAAACTTAAACATACCGATGATTGCTAACGCTTATCTACAGCAACCTGCCGCTTATCATTCTCAAAAATCGCAGCTTATACTCACAACGTTGAATAACATACACCATTTACCTCCATAAAATCAGCCACTTTGTCACAGAACATACAGTTGTACGCTGAATATGGAAGATTAAACCGACCTAAGTCACTCCAGTACTACCAAACCGACATGCTGTGTAAATGAACAGTATTCATTAAACCGCTTGATCTACTCGATTTTCTAGCTTATTGCTTACCAATACTGCACGCATTCAACGCGCCTTTATTTGAAGTAAAGTCTACACCACCCCAAACCATTCGACAATAAACCAAATAGAAAAAACACCTATTAAACCATTAATATAAATGACAAATACGCACATTACGTTACTCACCCATTTAAAAACATCGCCACAAAAAAGCGCCTTAAGATCCCTCCCAAGGCGCTCGATTTATAGCAATACGCAACTAACGCAACTTAAAGCTCCCCACCAACTGGCCGATTTCACGGTTGGTGTTCGCTATACTTTCTGTTTGTTGCTCGGTGTCTCTGCCGATGGAATCTAATTGAGCCACCATATCGTTGATTGATGTCATGTTGCGGCTTACCTCTTGGGTGACGCTGCTTTGTTCTTCGGCGGCGGTGGCGATCTGGGTGCTGAGATCGTTCACTTCCGAAATGTGGCTGGTGAGGCTTTGGATTCGGTTACCGACGAGCTCGGTTTTTTCGTAGGTTTCATCGCAGGTGGTTTTGGTGGCTTCCATGGAGTTAGACACCGACTGGCTACGAGTGATCAAGCTGCTTAATGCGGCTTCAATTTCTCCGGTGCTGGTTTGGGTTCGGCTCGCGAGGGCGCGAACTTCGTCGGCGACCACGGCAAAGCCTCGGCCCTGCTCTCCTGCCCGCGCGGCCTCGATGGCGGCGTTAAGGGCTAACAGGTTGGTTTGCTCTGCTATGCCGCCTATTACGCCTAAAACCGAATTGATACCCTCGGTTTCTTCGCTCATTTCGCGAATGCTGTTGGCGGTGTTTTCCACAACACCAACCAGAGAGCTTACTTTAGATTGTGCGTCTACCACCACTTCGGACGACTCGCCACCCATTGCAGCCGCGGTGGCAGTTAGTTCGGCGGTTTCAGCGGCGTGGTTGGCTACCGACTCTGCGGTGGAGTTCATTTCTTCTATCGCGGTTACGATTTGCTCGGTTTCAACCACGTGCTGAGAAAGAATGCTGGAATTGTTTTGGGTTTGAGTCGTTAGCGCCGCGACATCTTGTTGCAGCTTCACGGTATAGGATTCGACATTGAGCATCATAGATTGCAGGGAGCTAATAAAGGCATTGATGCCCGAGGCCATCTGGCCGAGATCGTCTTGGGACTTGACCTCTAAACGCTGAGTCAAATCGCCATCACCGCTCGACAAGTTAAGAATGGTTTCTTTAAGCGCCAAAATTGGACGATAGAGAATGTTGATGGCCATGAATGCCAAGCCTAAACTTAGCAAGCAAGTCGTAACGGCAACGATAATCGCATCTTCTCTGGCTGCGGTTAAGTCTGCAAAAGCGACTTCTTTATCTAAGCCGAGAATGTAAAACCACTCCTTGTCGCCAGCGACGATTTTTTTCGAAAACATCAGCTTTTCAACGCCGTTCAGGGTGTACTCTTGAAGCAATTCATCATGCTGACCAACCTGCAGTAATTTGTCTTTTAACGACGCAATTGATGTGCCCTTTTGGCCCATTTTAAGTGCACTAGTCGAGGTTGCGAGAACGGTAGTGTCTTTGCCCATGATAATAGCAGTAGAGCCTGCAAAACGGGTCGCGTTATGAACCATCTTAGCCATAAAGCTAAGCTGCATATCCACCGACAACATGCCGCCTTTAGTTTGCTCGACAATGCTAACCCAGTAGGCGTTGCCATCGGAGCTGAGATAAGGGTCGGTTAACGCGGTACCATTGCTATTTTGCGCGGCTTGGTACCAACTTCTGGTCGTGGCGTCACCATCGTATTTATGGTTGGGCCAGGTTGCAGACGTTTGGTTCCAATACGCATCACCATTGCTCTTTGCGATCAGCGCGCTGTTTAGGTTCGCGGCATCTGCAATGACTTGGGTGAGCTCAACTATCTGAGCGGCATCCCCTTCTATTTTGCGTACTTTAAACCGAGCGGCGAGCTTACCGACCGCGCCTACTTTTTCCTCAATTTTAGACTGAACCTGAGCAGCTTGTTCTGCAACAAAGCTCTTGGTCGATGCCGTGATCAATTCCGTCATCGACTTCGATTGCTCAGAGTAAGAAAAATAACTAGAGATAGTCACAGAAAGTGCAACTAACGCCAATATTGATACAAGTAATGAGTTTCGAAACCCTAAACCATTCATAACGTCGACTTCCTTTTTATTATTCATTTAATTGATTATGTGCGCGCATGGACACATTACCAATCGATTGGTTTATAAAATGATAAAAGTATGACAGCTATCAACAAAGCGTTAGAGTTTTGGCTCAAATTCGCCCACGACGTGCTTTGATTAAAACCGAACAAGGGAGGGTAAAATGGGGGGATAATTCAGAACAACTCACTCGTTGTTGGCAAGTGCTGCTAGGATATCGAGAGTGCTGATACGTTTGAACAACAAAAAGGCCTAACGTAAACGTTAGGCCTTTGTTTAAAACGCTAAGTTCCACTTGAGAACATTGCGGTTTAGAAGCTGTAGTTAATCGCTAGCTTGTAGAACATGCGGTTTTTGTCGTACTTAGACTCGCTGTTCTCACGTGACTGCTCTACTTGGTAGTTTACATCGTAGATCAGGCTTAGGTTGTCTTGAAGTTTGTAAGAACCTAGCAGACCAACACGGTGACGCAGTTTTTTCTCACGGTCACCCTGCTCTACGTCAAGCTTACGATCAAGATCAAAACGTGCATAAGGCGTTAGAGAGAAGTCATTAACTTGCTGAGTGAACATCAACCGCAGTTGCCACTCGTTAACACCTTTAACTGTGTCTTTCTTCTCTACACCATCAAGGCTATTCGCTTCGTTGTAGAAAGAAACGCGTGCAGTTTGCGTTTTGCTTAGCGTCATGTTCACACGAACATCTAGCTAGTGTTTGATATCAGAGTAGTTACGGTCCACACGCTTAACTGGAGCAACAAAGCCGTCTAGCGCTAGGTTGAACGTGTCGTCTAGCTTGTAAGACATGTTCGGGTGGAAGCGCCACTCAGTGCTGTGGATATCACCCTCAAGGTTATCGTGACGAATAGCCAGCATAGGTGCGAAAGTAAAGCTTTCTGTCGCGCTGTACTGGTAACTTACCATGTACTCTTGACGTGCACGGTCACCTGTACCTTCAATCTTTTGTTTGTTACTGTGCTTAAAAGCAAGCGTCAAAGTACGCCGAATCACAATGGGTTTGTATTCATTGATTTCAAGAAATAGAGCTGTCCCTTTTGAATTGCGGGCGCTGGAAGAAATATTGACAAGTAGATAATTTATTAACAACTCAACAGAACGGCGCATTGTTACCGAGCGGGTTTCTCGCTATCCACTAAAGTGACCATAACAGATTGTACTCGGTTGCTTTTCACTTCTAGAACCTGAAAACGCCAGTTTTGGATCTGAACTGCACTTCCGCTTTCTGGCACTTTGCCAAACTTCCAAAGCAACAAGCCATTTAGCGTTTGGTACCCTTCTTGCTGTTCGCCGTCTAGTACCTGAATATCGAGTTTTTGTTTTAGCTCAGCTATCGGAATAAGTGCATCCATTATCCAGCGGTTTTCAAGGTTGTTTTTAGCCCAGATATCACTTGGATAGATTGCAAGCTCACCTGCAATTGCTTCTAACAAATCGTAATAAGTCACTAACCCCTGAATATCACCGTATTCGTCAATAATCAGCGCCATTTCTGTTCGACTAGTTTGTAGGTAGTTAAGCAGCTGTAACCCTTTCACTGACTCATGAATATAAACAGGCGGCTTTACCAAGGCACCAAGCCCAGTTGTTGGTAACTCATAGATCTGTTTAAGTAAGTCTTTTGCCGACAAAGTACCAACGACATTGTCTATGTTGCCTAAGTAGACAGGAAAAACACTGTGTTTGTTGGAGCTTATCTTATTCAAAAGTACATCAGGTGGTTCGGCAAGATCGAAGTAGTCGATATTGGCCCTAGGGGTCATCAAGGAGGCAGCGCTACGGTCATTTAAAAGCAAAATATTGTTCATCATAACCTGCTCGCGAGGTTCAATAGCGCCAGACTGCGAGCCTTCACTCAATACCGCCTGAATGTCATCTTCGGTTACCACATCTTCGATTTCGTCCTTTTTACCAAACAGCAGCAACGAGACCTCGGTAGATTTGGCCAGTAATATCACAAAAGGCGCGGTCAACCACGAGACCCAGCTGATTGGCCTCGCCGCCAACACCGCAATTTGCTCCGCGTTAGCCTGCGCGAGTCGCTTAGGAACCAACTCTCCCACTACAATCGCAAAATAAGTAATGGTAATCACCACGCAAACGGTTGAGAACACATTCGCGCTTTGAGCTTGCACCCCGTACGAGACAAGCCAGTGTGCAAACGGCTGTGAAAGCGTCGCCTCACCGACGATGCCACTAAGCAGGCCGATGGCTGTGATGCCAATTTGAATGGTAGAAAGAAAGTGAGTTGGGTTATCTTTAAGCTGCAACGCAATTTTCGCCGATTTGCTCGTCTTCGCAAGATTTTTAAGACGGCTCGGCTTAGCTGCGACCAATGCGATCTCCGACATCGCGAAGAGCCCGTTAAGCACAATCAAGCAGATAAGAAATAGCACTTCCATACAATAACTCCGCAAAGTGAGATCGCAGCAAGAATAGCCTGAAAACTAACAAAAAAATGTGAAAGCAAATCCAATGATCACACTATTAGCATAAGCAGAACATCGGCTTCTTGCCATAGTGGTGGGGAGGTTTGAAATAGAAGCGTGTAACTTAAGTAAGAGGTCGCTAGCACGTAGGCCATTAACCTCGACGAAAAACAGCTGGCGTCACGCCAACTCGCTGTTTGAACTGTAGTGAAAGGTGCTGCTGAGAAGAAAATCCACACGCGAAGGCAATATCAGCAAGGGTGAGTCGGCTGTTAGCTAAAAGCTGCTTAGCCAATTCAACACGGCGGGAAAGGACATATTGATGCGGGGTACAATCAAAACTGGCTTTAAACATACGCGCAAAGTGAAAACTCGCTAGCTGGGTAAGCTCGGCCAGTTCGCTTAATGTAAAACTACGGGAAAGATGCGCTTCAATAAAGTCGCACACTTTACGTTGGTTAACAGGAGAAAGACCACCAAGCTTGGTAGGAAGCTTGATCGGCTGGTGACAATACTGGCGCACTAAGTGCAACAGTAACATTTGCTGGGCGTGGGCGCTCATCAGTTTATCGGCCGAATTTTGCCAATCGAGCTTCATCATTGTTTGGCGAATAAGCTGGCTTACAAAAGGGTCATCGGCAAATGTGATCTCTTTTAGCTCGATATGGCGCCCTTCTTTATCAAACACTTGTTCGGCGAAGTTTTGTAAGTGCGACTGCTCGAAATAAAAATGATAGAAACAAAACTGGGTTGAGAACGCCCAGTCCGAGCGATGATCTTGTGGCATTAAGCAAAGCTTATCTGCCGCTCCAGAAAGGTGGCCCGAGTTTAGAATACGTCGAGTGTTCTCCCCGCCTTGCAAGTAGTAGCTTAGGGTATGGTGACCTGGCTTATCATAACTAGCCTGCCCGTGACAGTTGCTCCAGATAGCCGAGCCCATGCCGTTATCGTGCCATAGTTCTTGGTGAAGTTGCGCGGTATTGTCACTCAATACGTTGTAAACGCGCTGCCGTTTTATTCCATTCGGCGTCTCTTTTGCCATTCAAACTCCCTGTTTGCTTCCATTTCAATATACGAGTTTGGGTTTAGTTTGAACACTGTTTTGGCAACAAAAGCGCAAGAATCTATAAAAACAGCAATAATTTGAACGCCGACAACCATCCCGTTGGGTACGCTTATAGCCGCAATCGTGAATAAGGAGCGACACCATGAATGGAATTTTGTATACCCTGACGGTTTTTATCTGGGGTTCCACTTGGCTGGCTATCGCCTATCAATTAGGTGACACTCCAGTTGTAGTTTCGGTAGGCTGGCGATTTGGTTTAGCTTCTTTAGCGCTGTTTGCAATTCTAATGCTCAAGGGCGCGCTTCCACGCCTATCGCTACAAAACCACAAAATGGCGGCGCTACTGGCACTGTGTTTATTTTCTAACAACTTTCTATGTTTTTATGCCGCTACCGAGTATTTACCCAGCGGGCTAAACGCCGTGGTTTTCTCATTGGCACCGATTTTAAATGCGCTAAACTTGTGGCTACTTGAAAAGCGCGCCCCGACGGGCACCTTTATTCAAGGGGCATTAACTGGCTTTACTGGCGTCGTGCTTTTGTTTGCATCGCAGTTTCTAAATGCCGCAATGGATCTCACCATATTACTTGGATTAGGCCTAAGCTTGCTGGGCACTTACTTTTTCTCACTCGGTAATATGGTATCGGCACGGGCGCAACAACAAGCCATGCCATTACTGCCAACCACCGCATGGGCGATGGGTTATGGCGCGTTATATCTGTTTGCCATCGCGCTCTATTTAGATCTTCCTCTAGGCGTCACCACCACCCCAACCTATCTATCGGCGCTGGTTTATTTGGCCATTATTGGCTCTGTAGTTGGGTTTAATACTTACCTTGCACTCGTCGGCAGAATAGGCGCTGCGAAAGCCGCTTATTGTACCGTGTTGTTTCCATTAGTTGCGTTGTCACTTTCGACCTTCTTTGAAGGGTACCAATGGACATGGCTATCGGCACTTGGTGTGTTGTTAGTCTTGGCTGGAAACTTAAGGGTGTTTGGGTTACCAGAGCCAATCAAACGTTGGTATCGCACTCGCACCGCTTGAACAGCGAAATACTCCCACGCAACGAACCCCAGCGCGTTGCACGTTATTGTGCAGCGCCGACACTTCTTGCTCACTAGTGGTGCAAACGTAGCAGTTTTACTCCGCTTCATTCCAAACTATCAACAAGTTACATAGTGGCCTAGTTCTTGTAAACACAATCATAAATGATAGATCTCGCTGTAAAGAAAAACTGAGCCAATCAACTTAAGTACGATATTAGGGAGTTAACTATGCAAGATACACTAACGATTGTTCTCGCAGGAGGAATGGGCTCTCGCCTTAGCCCGTTGACCGATGACCGCGCCAAACCTGCCGTGCCATTTGGCGGCAAATACCGCATTATCGACTTTACCCTAACTAACTGTTTACACTCTGGGCTACGCCAAATTTTGGTGTTAACCCAGTATAAGTCGCACTCATTGCACAAACACATTCGTGACGGTTGGTCGATTTTTAATCCTGAATTGAAAGAGTTCATTACCGTTGTTCCGCCTCAAATGCGTAAAGGCGGAAAATGGTATGAAGGCACTGCGGATGCCATCTACCATAACCTGTGGCTACTCTCTCGCAGTGATGCCAAATACGTAGTGGTGTTGTCTGGCGATCACATCTATCGCATGGATTACGCGGCCATGATTGAACAACACAAAAAGAACAATGCCAAATTAACCGTTGCCTGCATGGATGTTCCTCGAAAAGAGGCCAGCGAGTTTGGGGTGATGACCACCAACGCGCAAATGCAAGTCGAGAGTTTCGCCGAAAAGCCAACTAATCCAACGCCTATGCTATGCGATCCTTCAAAATCTATGGTCTCGATGGGCATTTATGTCTTTGATATGGAAACGTTACAAGACGCATTAGAATCCGATGCAGAACTCGACAGCTCTAGTCACGATTTTGGTAAAGATATCATCCCGAAACTTATCGATTCTCAGGGCGTTTACGCTTACCACTTTGGCGATGACGCTGGACGCGTTGCCAAAGACAGTTATTGGCGCGATGTGGGCACTATAGACTCATTGTATAACGCAAACATGGACTTGCTTGAGCCTATCCCACCAATGAACCTTTACCAAGAGAACTGGGGGATCCGCACCTACGAGCCACAACTTCCCCCTGCTCGCACGGTTTCTTCTGCCACTGGCAATGAAGGTATTTTTATTAACTCGATCATTTCCAATGGGGTGATTAACTCAGGTGGCTCGGTGCATCGCTCTGTGCTCTCCTCGAATGTTCGCATTAACGATGGCGCAACGGTCGCCGACAGTATTTTATTTGATGGCGTAGTCGTTGGAGAAAACTGTCAAATTGCTAAGTGCATCATAGACAAGCATGTTGTTATTCCCGCTAATACCAGCATTGGTATCAATGCGATAGAGGATTCAAAACGGTTCCATATTTCCAAGCAAGGGATTGTCGTTGTACCTGAAGGTTATCAATTTGAAAAAACGGATGATTGATGAGCTCGGTTCTTCTAAACTGTTGGGAAGTGCCCAGCAGTTTAGAGCCTTTATCAAAAGTAGTAGTGTATGAGCCAATCAGATATCCAGCAGACCATTGCGAGTTTTACCTCAATAGAGCAAGCATTAGACTATTTTGAAATTGAGTTTGATAGCGGCTTTATTGACCAATATCGTACCCAGTTGGTGAAGCGATTTAACGGCTATATACTACTCGAAAAACCCGATGATTGGTTTTCTGCCCGCCGCGCACTCAAAAACGCATACTGCAAAGTACAGCGCAGCCGGTTAAACAAACACACTCGCTCCGCTTGCCGAGGATGTACTTCTTGCCAGCGCCGCTAGCCCACTAAGGCAAGAGAATTTCATCCACAACTTTGTAAACTAACTTTCCCTGCTCTTGCTTACTTTCCATCAACGCCACTGAGCGAAGTTGCAACTCGATTGGCATAAACACTAGGTCTGCAAGGCTTTCGTTCATTTCGATATTGCGCCCAAGGGTAATATGCGGAATGTATGCTCGTGGTTCGGTCGAGAAACCCGAGGCTACCAACAGTTGGTCGAGCTGACTCTGCAAATCCATTAAGCTCTGCTCACGCTCAATGCCAAGCCATACCAGCTCTTCTGCTTTGCGGTGAAAGGCCCCCAAACGCTCTGCGGTGACGAACTTAGGGGGCTCCGGTAACAAGGCCAGCAATGCACTAAATTGTGAAACTTGCTCAACGGGGGTGCTACCAATAAACGCTAAGGTGATGTGAAAGTTGTCACTTTGAGTAAAGCGCCCTTTGTTGGCGTAACCCGCGACAAAATCGCGACATTCACCTATTCGCTTGATACTCAATGTATCAAAAGTCAGCGCGTAAAATAACCGCATAAGCACTCCCTCGATGGTTATACTTTAAATTGCTTCGCGAGCCCTCTCAGTACCTCTGTTGACTTCGCGACATCTTGACTTGTGCCTGCTAACATTTCTGAACTAGACGATGTTTGCACAGACATTTCATCAATATTTCTCACTTTTACGTTCACATCTTGTGTAACCTGAGCTTGCTCTTGCGCTGCAGCCAATATCTGCGCCATCATCTTATCGATTTTTTCAATCGCCACAGAAATGCCATCGAACGCGCCTTTTGTCCTTTCTGATAGCTCGCCTGTTGCTTGAGCCTTCTTAGCACTGATGTCGATATGTTCATTAACAGAATTTGCTGCGCTTTGGATCTCGGTTATCATGGTTTGGATCTCTCCGGCAGAGCTCTGAGCTCTTTGCGCTAACCCTCTAACTTCATCGGCAACAACCGCAAAGCCACGCCCCGCTTCCCCCGCACGTGCCGCTTCAATAGCAGCATTTAACGCCAGCAAGTTTGTTTGTTCCGTTATTTCCCAGATCACCGTCAACACACGGTCAATTTCGTTACTCTTATCTCGCAAAATCCGAACATCACCTGTGGTTTGGTCAACAGAGGCAATGAGGTCCTCAATAGCGATCAAGTTTTGGTCTAGAATGTTCACCCCTTCAGTGCCTTTTTGCGTTGCTTCATCAGAAGCTTGCGCTGCTTGGTTGGTAATGTGCGCAACATCGGAGGTACTGGTGGACATCTGGTTTATCGCGGTGACGACTTGCTCGATATCGGCGCGCTGAAGTTGGTTGTTACTATGGGTTTGATGAGTAATGACCGATAGTGCATCGGCGTCTTGTTTTAACCCGGTCGATGCGATGCTTATTTGTGACACCATTCCGTGCAACTCGGCTCTCATCTGTTCCACATCGCGAAGTAGATCGCCGATTTCGCCGCTATGATTGTTATCAACTTCGGTGTGCAAATCTCTTGATGCAATGCGGGCGATTTCTTTCGATACGTGCTCGAGAGAAAGAATAACGCGAGACATTATGCGATATAAAAACATGACAACAACAATGACCACAATACACCCGGCTGCTGTTGCATAAATGACCGACACCGACGCACCATTTAAGATAGACAGCTTACTTTTTGTATCGCTTTCAAGATCGAGAAGAAACGTGTCGACCGTCTCACTCATCGCGGCTGCAGATAAATCGAATTCGGCCATAATTCTGTTACCACCATTGGGGCCATGCTCGATATAGGCCTGCGCCATGCGCTTACCGTCTTGATAATACGCGTCAAACGTCGGTAACATCGCCCTATAGCGGGTTGCGTTATCTGGGTCTAACTGAATCAATTCACCGATAAGCTGTTTAAAAATAATGGCGTTTTTTTCCGCCTCGTCAAATCCATCGTTAAGTCCATCTCTTGCTCGAGTAGCACTAATATCAGTAAGCCATTGCTGAACTTGGACGACTGCCAGTTTTAGTTGATGGGCTCGATTGAGTAACGGGATCTCTTGCCTATCTAGTTGCTGAGACGCAGACAATACCTCAAGATTTTTTGAAACAACAACACCGCCACCAGCCAGTAACGCGGCCAACAACGCAAGTATCGTCAGCACAAACATTTTTCTTATAGTCATACTCTAGCCTCTGATTGATATAAATAGATATACATCGTATATCCGCACGATAAGTGTGACTTCTATATAAATCTAGTTGCACTATAGGCATTAGTAAAACAGACAGGGCTAATTAGCAGAAAAAGCATCAGCGAACATAGTGATTCTATTTAGGCTCAAAACCGTACTTTTGCAGAATATCTTGGTAGTGTTGAGTCGCCTTAAATCGCCTGAGCTCTGCAGAGAACGTCTGCGCCAGTTCAGCTGCATCTTGACGCGTTTTCGAAAAACCCATGAAGACGGGATCGTCGCTAATTGGCGGCTCTAAGAACTTAATTTTATCGACTACTCCCATTTGAGTTGCGTGATGCAAAATCACCGATTTGGTTCCTACCGCTATCGTAGATCTACCCCCCAATAACTTTCTTATTAACATTTCTTCATCGGCGCTACTCTAATTTTGAGTGCCACTAAGAAAGGTATGTTTACACCTAGTTGGTCGGTAGGTAAAAAAACGCCAGCCATATGGCCAGCGTTTAATCCTTGGTATTCAACTTATCCTGTTATTCAAATTCAATCACAATAGAATAGGCATTACGAACATCAAGCGCGTTAAGCGCGACAGACAAACGATTGTTATCTTGTTCCCAGTTGTTGATTACTTCACCATCTAACAAGACTTTTCGAACGTTTTGATCCGCTAGGTACCATTCGATCAACAGCGGACGTTTCACAGGTGCGTTGGGGTAAGAGCCTGTGGTAACAAAAGAGAGCGCTACGTTGCGATTTGTAGATTCAATCTGGATCTCAGTTTTCCTAAGTTCACCATTTTGGTAACCCGTGGTTTCTCCGTCATCTTCATACAAGGTAAAATCACTATGCTTGGGCACACCAAACACTTTGAGTGCAATGGTATTAGGTACGTCGCTGGTCAACTCTGAGTTTGGGTTAAATGGAATAATCGCCCCCTCTTTTGCGTACAAGGGCAGTTGATAACGCATGCCTTCTTCTGCCTCAACATACAGAGGTTGACGTTTGAGTTCGGTGCCCTGTTCCGACTGATAGGCTTGACCGGTTCGGTAGTCGAACCACTTACCAGCAGGAAGGTAAACGTTCGTTTCGCGCTGGCCCAATTTCGCCACGGCTACACTCAATAGCGACTCTCCTAACATTTTATGATTGCCAAGCGCTTTTGCCTTTTCGTCATTTGGATACTGATAAGCAAGGCTCGGAAATACGGGCTTGGCAAGTTTATAAGCCAAGTGAGCGTTAGAATAGATATAAGGGATCAGCTGATAACGAAGTTCAAGATTAGCCTTGTTACTTGCCATATCTCCAACCCTGTCCGGAGCGGTCTCTTTGCAGTTACACAGGTTTTCGGTATGAGGTCGCACGGGCACATCAAACAACGAACTGTAAGCAAACCACTGGGTATAGGTTTCTTTTAATACCGCGGGCTTTTCTTGCTTTGTAACACCGAGCCCTTTACGGTGAAAACCACCAATGTCTGAGCCGTAGTAGTCGATACCAGACAACATCATGTTATTTTGCATGCCAATATGTACCGCTAAACTGGTGAGGTTAGAACCAATGTCCCCCGACCACATTGATGCGCCAAAGCGTTGGATCCCAGGAGCACCAGAGCGCGACATCATAAATGGTCTCAACTTAGTACCATGACGCTGATAGCCGTGGTAGATACTCTCTAGCCACTTGTAGTTAAACCAGTTGTGAATATCGGCGTGTGCCTTTCCATTAGCGTAGACACCTTTACTGTTATAGATTTCCGGCTCACCTAAATCGGTCCAGTGCCCCATAATTCCCATATCAATTAGTGGTGCCCGCTTCCAGTCATGCCATTTGGTGGCGGCATCTTGGTTGGTCCAATCAATCATTCCGCCTTTGCCCCACCAACTGCCTCCGCCGTCAGACTTCGCGTTAATGGCTTTAGCCGTTTTTGGGTCTTTGGCTAAGTAGCCAGAGCGCTCCATCTCTTGATGTTCATCAAGGCCATCGCTAATGTAAGATTCCTCTATTAGCATCATGCCAATGCCGTTTGTCTTTAGCTTAGCTATCTTTTTTTCTGGTTGTGGAAAGTTTGTGCGATCCCACGTCAGAGTACCCATTTGGCTCATGGGATCGTTGGCTTTTACATTACCAAACCACTGCAGATCCATAACTACCCCATCGATTGGGAAGTGGTTGGTTTTTAAACTCGCGAGTTTGTCATCCAACTCTTGCCAATTATCAAAGCCATACTCAGACAGCCACATTCCAAACATCTTCCGAGGCGGCACCAGCGGCTTTCCGACCAAACCCATGTAGGCTTCGCGCAATTGGGCTTGGTTTTCATCGATACTGATCAGTATGTTGACCTCACCTTGAGTGGAACGTATTTGCCAAGGTGTTTGCTTAAAGTCCCACTCGGTCGAGTACATATTGTCGAGATAAAGGCTAAAATCGCTCTGGTTGGCGCTACTGGCATAGAGTATCGGGAATAAGGTGTTGCCCGTTGCGCCACCATTGAACCCTTCCATTTGGTTGCCAGAATGGCGAGTTTTTCCCCGCCAGTTATCATCAATAATACCGGCTTGCTGAAACTCTTGGCCAAGGCCAGACAAATGATAATCGTCACTCGCCTCTACGCTAAACCCGCTCTCGGAGGAAGGACACACTTGGTTTAACCTTTGCGTCTTATCGCTAATTGACACGCATAAACTTATCGGATCAACGTCTACTACCATCTTCTCGGTGCGAAATCCATGTGGGAGTCGCTGCACTATTTTCGGCGCTAATAGGTCGCTCATGCTCAGAAGTTCAGAATGAACCAGTGGGCGATTGTCACCTTTTGATCGATAACTAAACTGAACCGTATTGTCGGCAAGAGGCCGAATTATTAACTGTTTAGGCGCTAAGATAGCCCGCCGCTTAAGAGCTGAATAGACCTGACTGGTTTGCGCTTCGCCCAATTGGCTGACTAGCGCCTGTTTAAAGTTGGCTTCGCTATAGTACAAGTTCGAGAAAATTGGCCTAAGCGCTTTTGTTAGGGGGATGTCTGGGTAGCTTTTGCGCAGACGAAACACATCCGCCGCCGAGATCTGGAAATTACTTTGACCTTGATATTGAAAGCTAGTGCTCTGCTCCGCTTGAGCGTTAACGCTCAAACTTGCAAACAGCGCAACGTAGATAGTATTGAGTAAGGGTTTATTTATCAGCACGAGTTCACCTAGTTATTGTCATTATGTCAGCAATAACATCACGGCTTCGACTGCCTGACCGCCGTTACATTGTCACTGCTAGCTTAGATAAAAAACAAGCCAGACTTTCGCCTGGCTTGGTTCTATTTTCTATTATTACGCTCTCACCGTTTGTGGCTTGCGTTCGGTTACTTTGTTCGGTTCGTCTTGGTCTTTGACCACCACTACCATAAAGCCAGCAAATATCATCGACACGCCACCTAAAACCAACGACATCATGGTGTCGCCATCGAACGCCCAGCGGGTAAAGAAGCCTAAGATACCCGCAGCGGTAATTTGCGGCAGCACGATGAAGAAGTTAAACACGCCCATGTAAAAGCCCATTTTCTTCGAAGGCAGTGCGCCCGCCAAAATAGCGTAAGGCATACATAGAATACTTGCCCACGCGATACCAATGCCGACCATATTAAGCATTAGCATATTCGGATCAGTAATTAGCGAAATCGACGCAAGACTGATGCCACCGATCACCAAAGAAAGGCTATGAACAAATTTACGGCTGGTGCGCTCGGCAAGCCAAGGCAGTGCAAACGCGGCAAGCGCTGAGATACCATTGTAGGCTGCAAAACAGAGCCCTACCCAATCGGCACCTTGGTTGTATAGCGCAGAGCTTGAGTCGGTTGTGCCAAACACATGGTTAGTAACCGCAGAGGTGGTGTAAATCCACATAGCAAACAAGGCAAACCAAGAGAAGAACTGCACCAAAGCCAGTTGCATCATGGTTTTTGGCATTGCTTTGAGATCGGAGACGATCTCTTTAAAAGTGGCTTTTTCTTCTGGTTGTTTCTCTTGTTCTAAAGTCTCACCTTCAAAGCGCGCCATTTCCTCTGGTGAGTACTCTTTAGTGCGCATCACCGTCCAGATGATCGATGCCAAGAACACCACAGCGCCACAGATGAACGAGATTTTTACCGAATCCGGGATCTCACCAGGCGCCGCTGTATTGGCCACACCAAACACGTTGGTCACTATGTATGGCATCGCTGATGCGATGACCGAGCCGACGCCAATAAAGAAAGTTTGAACAGCAAAGCCTTTAGTGCGCTGCTCTGATGGCAAGTTATCCGCGACCAACGCACGAAATGGTTCCATCGAAATGTTGATCGACGCATCCAATATCCACAGCATACCAGCGGCCACCCACAAATAAGGCGAATACGGCATAACAATTAGAGCAAAAGAGGAAGCAATTGCCCCCGCTAAAAAGAAAGGACGACGACGGCCAAGACGCGTCCACGTACGATCACTAAAGTAACCAATGATTGGCTGCACTAGCAGGCCAGTTAATGGCGCGGCGATCCACAAAATTGGGATCTGGTCGATACTTGCACCGAGGGTTTCGAAAATACGGCTGACATTGGCGTTTTGTAAACCAAAACCAAATTGAATGCCCAAAAAGCCAAAGCTCATATTCCAGATTTGCCAAAACGATAGACGAGGTTTGTTCATTTATAATTATCCCTATTTGCGGACTATTTTTATATTTACAGTCACTTTTGCTAAGCCTTGCTCGCGTGACGCGCATATCAATTTATTGCGCATTGGCATGCTAATGAAATCGACCCCCTACATACAGTGACCGCAATCACAGCAAACTAATACTTTAGGGTTAGAGATACTGTTTGCCGACTTTCTCGCCATACTAATTGTGACAAAGATCAAATAGTTAAGGCGTAGAAAATAACCAGCATAGTTTTTACGCAGGCAGGGATAGTAAAAAAAGCCCACATGCTTTTGGCAAATGTGGGCTTTAGGCGGGGATGTTAGTTCGCTTTGTGGGTGATCCTTATATTGACGACATCAGCGCTATTGACTGGCCCATCGATGCCACCTGAATAGATATAGGTACTATTGGATTTAAGATAGCTCATATTGAAATGATCACTGACTTCAATTTGATACGATTTGCCCGCATCAAGGTTTACGCTAACAGCGGTTGACTGACGTAAGCCGTTTTCCTCACCGACATGGCCCATTTGAATGATGCCGCTTTGTGGCTCATCCGCGCCTAGCACGGTTACGCGTTTTACCGCGTTGGTGATCCCGGTGTTCAGCTGTCCTTGGTTGTTACTGTACAAGGCACTCACTAAATACTCTCCGCTTGTTGATACGCTAAAGCTTTTGTCAGACTTAACGATGCCACTCTCTTTGGTGAGTTCGACCGTTTTAACCTCTGGCGTTAGCTGCGTTTTATCTCCGCTTAGCACCACGGTTACGGCTTCTCCAACGCAGACTGGCTGGCTTGGATTGGAGCGGTAGCCTTGATCGTTCACGCTCTCAGCAACGTAGCATGCATAGCCTTGTGGGGTATCGGTATGCTTGGCTTGCGAAGTAAGCTTTTGGATCATTTGGTTATTGCGATAGAGGTTATAACTCGCCCCTTTCGCCTCGACACTCACTGTAACGGTTTGGCCTTGCTTGGAAACGCTAACGCTTGGCTCAAGCGGTGAAAATGCTTTGCTGCTTGCAGTGTCGTAGGGTTTCACATCCTTTATAATGGTTAAACGTTCGTCTCCAGCGATACGTTTGCCGAGGGTTGCGGTAATCACATTTCCGGTGCGTTTGACTGACTCAACTTCAAAGTAACCGGTCATATCTTGGTCTACCGGAGGAAGCTTCACGTTGATTTGATAATCCGAACCCTTGTATTCAAAGTTCTCGAGTTTGATTTCGGTGGAGTTTTTAAATAAGTTGTTGCGCATCCAGCCGGTAATAAACGGGTCAACATTGAGTTGCCCTGAGCGAGTATCAATACCGAACACCGTCTCGGTGACCATGCTGATATAGCTTCCTACCGACCATAACTGACGCTGAGAGTTAATCACAGGACCATCAAGTTTACCGTCTTGGCCAAAGTCGCTATGAATGATAAACGCCTGACCAGATAACCACTCCAAGTTCTCCATGTTAGACAGGTTCGTTGCCGTGCCGCGGATTAAAGACTGAACCGCGTTATTTGCGGCAGCCGTATTTTTTGCCACCTTGGCAGCACGCAAACTATAGCCCGTCACGAAAGGCCAAATCGCACGGTTATGATACACAGCGACACCTGGCTGCTGTGGGAAATAAACGGGAACACCGAACTCACTATGAGGGTAGTTCGCCATGATCTGGCGTGCTTGCTCTTCACTCGCAATACCACTGGTGATCGCGAGAGCTTCGCCAAGCATGTCGTACTTATCGACCGAGATAGCGCCTTGGTTGTCAAACAGGTAACTTACGTACATATTACGTTCGCTGTCCCAGAACTCGGCGTTTATCGCAGCTTTTAGTTCATCAGCCCATAGGTTGTATTTGCTGGTGGCTGATGAATCGAACTGCTCGCCCAATTTCGCCGCTAATCTTAGAGCGCGGTAATGGTTAACGTTGGTTGATAGCGCTTTACTGGTGCCGATGGCATTCACATCACTTGTCGACCAACTTGAATAGGTTTGTTCTCGCCAGTCTAAAAACGATTGCTCCCCTTGATACAAACCGGTTTCACTATCAAAGGCCGCGACTTTATCGGCTTCTATGGTATTGCGCAGAGCATTAAATGCCCGCTCTGCAAATTGGTTGTACTCGTCGCCAGACAACGCCGACAATAAGCGCTCGGCACCAAGCGCCCAAGAGGTTCTATCTGTACTGATTGGCCAGCTTCCCCCTGTGCCGGTATCTTGAATGATCTGCTCGCCATCCAGCGCTTGAGGAGTGTTATCTCTAAAGCCAGACAACTTGAAGTTAAGCCCATTTTTGACTCGGGTTGGATTAATCAGAGCCAGAGACAAGTCCGCTGCGTAAGCCAAATCTCGCGTCCAAACGTAGTGCCACTTCGCCCCTGTTTCAAACACTTCTGCTTTGATTGGTTTGTTGTGGTTATAATTTCCGTCGCGGATCTCCGATACCGCTAACTGGTCAAGCTCTTTTAGTGTCAATGCAAATAGCGCGTCAAACTCCACATCACCAGTAACGACTTTAGGCGAGCCCGCTTGCTCTGTCACAATTAAGCCTTGGTCTAGCGCATCGCGAAGTTCCGCCGAGGTTGAAATGCCAAACACTCGCTGCGCGCTTTGGGGATCTTTAACCGAGAAGGTGACCTGCTCTTGTTTGCTATCGTAAGTTGCGAACGCTTTAGCCACCTTGACTTGGTGGCCTTGGTGTACCATGGCCGGATCAATGACCGCATCTTGGTAGTATTTTTCCGCTTCGCTCTGGCTGGCTTTGGTGACTAACATCGTCGCCGCCTTAGCATCCGAAAACTCAACATTAAATTTGTAGTACCCCGTTTCTGCAAAAGTGATAAAGGAGTTACAGTCTGCATTCATGCAGTCATCTTTTTGTTTCGGTTTTGGGAAGTAACCCTGTGACTTATCAAATTCTACCGGCGTTTGGTAATTAGTGAATTCGATTTGCCAGCCTGGATCGGCAATTTTAAATTGGTTACTGCCTCGGCCTACGCGTAGTACCGTTTCGTAGCGGTTATCCCCTAATGGGACTAATTTCGCGTGGGGCGCAGTGCCCCAATCGCCATTCAGTCCGCGTAAATACAGGTCAGCGCTAATAATTGGTTTGTCTATCAATGCTTTTACATCCGATGTGGTTCCGGTGTCGGTAATGCAGCCGGTTAATCCCATCGAGGCGGCGATCGCAAGCGCAATTAAACTTGGTTTCATGACTATGTCCTTATTTTTGTTTTCTGCCGCTAGTTTATGAGCCCAAAAATATAATAAAAAATAGACACGACCCGCTCGGATATAGGTAAAACCTATAGATACAAAAATCAGTGTGAGTTTTATCAAATAACCCTAAGTAAACCGCTAGTTATCAAATGATCGTTCTGTGAAACCTCTCCAGATTCGGGCAAAATCCTCCCTTTGAACAGTCAAATGGCATCAACATGGACAAGTCTTTACAACAGTTTCTTTTGGTCGCGCGGCTAAAAAGCATTAGCGCTGCCGCAAAAGTAGCGCAATTGGCCCAACCAACCATCACTTGTAATATCAAGAAAATGGAAAAAGAGATGGGGGTGACCTTGTTCGAAAGACGCAGCGAAGGGATGTTACTCACCGAGTATGGCCGCATCCTCTATAAACACGCCAGTTCGATGCAGCACGAGTACCATCAAATGATGACCAGTATTGAAGAAAGGAAACAATACCAAGCGGGTAAAATCCGCATCGGTACGGGGGATGCGTGGTGGAGTTTGTTTGTTAATGACGCGCTCAAGCAGCACCGCAAGGTGTCACCTGCAAGCTCCATCCATGTTGAGTTTGGTAACCACCTCGCCTTAATGGACTCTTTAATCAATGAGGAAATCGAACTGTTTATTGGCCATGAAATTGGTGGCTTGTCAAATCAATGCGATGTTACCTTTACTCCGCTTTTTAAGACCCATGACGCCATTTTTGTTTCGTCTCACCACCCCTTACTCAACACTACAGCCAGTGAAGAAGCGTTAGCCGAATACCCGCTTATAGCCGTAACCTATGACTCCGACAAATTTGCGCATCTGTTAGATAGCCCAGAGCCAAAACTCAATGAACGAAAAAAGCAAAAACTTGATGAACGGACAACCTACGAAGTCGACTCCCTGCTCGCCAGTATCGAAATGACCACAGAAAGCAACGCACTGATGCCCTACCCGAGTCATCTCAGCGATTACTTAGCGACATTTGGCCTACACGCGCTTAAAACCGAGCAGGCTTTTTCTCGCGGCGTTGTGGGCATTTATACCCATAGACGGGAGACATCGTTGCCGCATTTGGCTTTAATTGATCAGATCCGCTCGCTTACCGAAAAGCTTGAAAACTAACCTTACTGATAACTGTCACAAATTTACTATTCATCTTGGTAAAAACATGCCATGTTATAAGCCAATAGCGCTGATATAGAAGGAAATAACTAGCATGATTGATTTACGTTCAGACACCGTCACCCAGCCAACACCACAAATGCGCGCTGCAATGGCAGACGCCTGTGTCGGCGATGACGTGTATGGTGACGACCCAACGGTAAACGACTTAGAACAATGGACGGCAGAACGCCATGGGTTTGAAGCAGCGCTGTTTACCACCTCGGGCACCCAAGCTAATCTTTTGGCCTTAATGGCCCATTGTGAGCGTGGTGACGAGTACCTTTGTGGCCAACAGGCGCACAACTACAAATTTGAAGGTGGCGGCGCCGCGGTGCTTGGCTCGATCCAACCTCAGCCAGTTGAAAATGAGAAAGATGGCACGTTAAGCTTTGACCGCCTTCAAGCGGCCATTAAGCCTGATGACTTTCATTTCGCTCGCACCAAACTGCTCAGCATTGAAAACACCATTAACGGTAAAGTGTTGCCACTTGAATACTTAGCCAAAGCGCGCGAGTTTGTCGATAAAAATGGCCTGAAGCTGCACTTAGATGGTGCGCGCGTATATAACGCGGCCGTTGCGCTTAATGTCGATATTTGTGAAATCGCCAAACACTTTGATTCGATGACCATCTGTTTATCTAAAGGCTTAGGTGCGCCGGTAGGCTCTCTGTTACTAGGAGACGCGGCGCTCATTCACAAAGCAAGACGCATTCGTAAGATGCTCGGTGGCGGCATGCGCCAAGCCGGTATTCTGGCGGCCGCAGGTAAACTGGTGCTGGAAGAAAACGTCGATCGTTTAGCTGAAGATCACGCGAACGCCAAGTACCTCGCAACCGAAATGAATAAGATTGACGGGTTTAGCGTTAATCCAGACCATGTGCAAACCAATATCGTCTTTACTAAAGTGGATGCGAAGATTGATGTGAAGTCTTTGTGTAACGCGCTTAAGCAGCAAGATATTCTGGTTTCGCCTGGGCAACCGATGCGTATGGTGACGCACTTAGGCGTTTCAAGACAAGACATTGATACCTTACTCAGTGCAATAAAAGCCGCAATCTAGTAAAATTAACGCTATATCAAGGGTTAACATCTGGTTGTTAACCCTACTTCTTTCACCATTCAAGCTACCCTTATGTTGTTCTCTGACCGCTTTATTATCCGCCATCAAGCCATTTTCCACCTATCTCGCGTGGTGATCGCCTGCGCTCTGGCGTTGATATTGATTCACTTATTTTCCATCCCTCATGCTAGCTGGGCACTGATCACGATTATTGTGGTGATGGGGCCGGTCTCATACCTTGGCTCGGTGTTAACCAAAGCAAACCAACGGCTGATGGGGACTGTTGTCGGGGCGACGCTCGGGTTTTCACTCTATTTACTGCCTATCGACTTACCGATTTTGCACGATGCGGTACTGCTGACGCTCATTGCCTTTACCATGTTCTTTGCCACAGGTAAGCACTCGTACGCCGCAATATTAGTCGGGATCACCTTGGTGTTGGTGGCAGGAACCGGGCCGAGCGATCTTGAAGTCGCTGAGTGGCGCGCGGTCAATGTGGTGCTTGGCACTTTACTCACCTACCTATGCAGTCGGTTATTTTTCCCCTCCCGCGCGTTAGTGCACTTTCAAATGCTGATCAGCGAATTCTTACAGCTCAGCAGCGACTACTACCTACTACACAGCCAAGAGCTTGCCGATGATGATGCTCATATGGAGTACAACATGAAGTTGCTCAGCCAAAACTTAGCCAAGCAGCGTAGTTTACTGGTTCACGTGCAAAAGGAGTGGCATGGGAACAAGCAGCATATTACCGATATTGTGATCTCGGAGCGGCGGGTGTTGAGTATTTTGGAAAATCTAATTAACAGTCGCTGGCAAACCGTTAGTCAGCTGCACCAAATTGCGAGCGGCCAAGAGCTGTTAGACACCACAGAAAAGCTGTTTAAAACCATCAACCAACTCAGTATTGATGTCGACTCAGGCGACGTTAGCCAAGTACTGGCGCAAGACATCGCGCCCAATGTGGTACTGCCTACCGCGCATTCCGGCGAGCCTAACGCAGAAATTAACGCCGAACATATTAACCACTTTGGCTACCTGTGGCTTAACCATCAACTGAGCCAATATCTTAGTGCGCTCTCTTTTTGTTTGAGTAACGTCTTTCACGCGGAAGATGACAAGCATTAAAAAAGGAGAGGTTGCCCTCTCCTTTTCAATCTTGAATCAAAACCGCTCTGCTACAGGCCTTTACGGTACTGCTTATTACACGTTGAGCCAAACAGCGACTGCACAGCGTCTGGCTTACCCGCCAGCGCTTGGCTAAAGCTGCGAATGATCTCAGCCTTGTCTTTTACAGTATTAGTGTGGGTTTTGATTTCGCGAAGATCGATCATTCCACAATCAATACGCCCTGGAAGATCAGAGATTATGTCCGTATTAAGAACATGTTGCTCTGCATACAGTGCGTTATGGCTGCCGAGCTGTTTATCAAGAATAAACGAGCTGTCTTTAAGGCTCAAAATCGATGCCGTTTTGTCACACCCCGTTAAGCAACGCGCATCAAATCGCTTACGCTTACAACCCACGGTTTGATGAAATAGACACTGGCGACTGGTGAGCAACATGTTCGGGTGGAACATGCTGTAGTGCAGTTCAAAGTCCTCAGGGCAAACAATTTTACGCAGTTGATTTTTGTTAACCTCGTTGGAAAGGAACGCGCCAACACAATTGAACTCTTCCTTTAAACACTTAAGCGTATAGGAATTTGTCACGTTCATTTGCGGCCCAGCTAACCAATCGATGCCTTGTTGGCATGCTGAGTACGCAACGCCACTGTTATTGGTGACGATGCGGCGTGGTTTCACTTTAGCCAGGAAATCGCAGGCCGCTTGATAGTTGTCGCCTATCAAGATGGCTGGGAAAAATGGAATAAGCTGAGGACGGGCGATAAAGACTTCGACCAGACGTTCAAGGCCTGCATGGATCGCTTCAGGCATTTGGAAGTAGACATCAATATCTTGGTCTCCGGCAGCATCAACGACCTCTTGATAGCTCTCAACATCTGCAACGAGTACGCTAAGTTTTGGTGGTGTAGCGTCGGTCGCCGCGATTTGATTGCTCGCATCAAGCATAGGAAGCTGCACTTCCCCCACAGTGGCTTTGCCAAAATTAAGTTCTGTCAGCAATGCATCACGCAACGCCGATTGCTGCTTAAATGGAATAGTCACACCTTCGGTAAGCTTAGATAGGTCAAACGAGTCAACTTGGTGGTCAATATTGTTTAGTCCTACTAGCCATTTTTGTACTTTGGCCTGGTCTAAACCATATTTCTCGGATTTTTCGAGCACCGCTTCAGACGAAACAGAGAACTGACGAGTCGGAGTCGTAACCGTTATCGCTAAACTCTCCCCTTCACTGCCAACTAAACTCACTTGGATTGGCCATTTGTCGTAGCTTAGAGGAGCGATCTCTTCTGCTACATGGGTAATAATGTCGGTTTTCTTATCATACAAGCGACGTTTTACTTGTTTGAACTCTTCATCTGTCGTTGCGTTATCTTGTTTAGCAAAATGGGCTGCAGAATTGTCTCTCGGGTTATCAATAAACATCGCTTTATTGATGTCACCCATTAGGTATGAGTTTGAGAAGTCACGGTTAAACACCGTATATAATTCGGTGTTGTCTTTGATAAGAGCGCGACCTTCACAATAGCGATCAATTTGCTGGCGCCAGTTATCGACCACGGTATACACATAATGCGATTTCTTGATCCGACCTTCGACTTTCAATGAATACACACCCGCGTCGGCCAGTGCCTTCATATCAAAAAACGCCGAGTTGTCTTTCATGTTAAGGGGGAAATCGTTGCCTGCTTCGGTCGTTTGGTACTGATCTCGACACGGTTGACTGCATCGACCACGGTTGCCTGAAGAGCCATTACGCAAAGAACTGATGTAGCACAGGCCCGAAAAACCAATACAGTAAGAGCCGTGAACAAACACTTCCATTAATACATCGTACTGACGACCAAACTTCGCTAAATGGGAAATTTCTTTAATATTCAGTTCACGAGACAAGTTAACACGGCTCGCCGTTAACTGATTTAGGAATAGGATTTGCCCTTCGTTATGGGTATTTAGCTGAGTAGAAGCGTGCACATCCAAGCTTGGGAAGTGATGTTTCAGGATGTAGGCCAAACCTAAATCTTGCACGATCACACCGTCGATATTGGTGTTAACCAGACGGTTTATCAAGCGAACAAGAGAGGAGACTTCGCTCTCCAATATGATGATGTTTAGGGTGAGAAAGATTTCACAATCGTGTTGATGCGCTAAACGCACGACGTTATTTAAGTCGTCAAAGTCCATGTTAGCCGCACGGTTACGCGCGTTAAAGTGATTCAAACCACAATAGATGGCATCAGCACCCGCAACTATCGCCGCCTTTATGGATTCAAGATCACCGCCAGGGGCCAATAGTTCGAATTGTTTTTTCATGCAGATACCACTTTGTCTTACGCTCGATTAAGGCGGCGTATTTTACGTGTTTCTCGCGGTCGTTGTCTATGTTAAATAAACAGGGCTTTAAAAAGAGATGTAGAAGTGTATAGAACGAAAAAGCCCCAGCATTTCTGCTGGGGCTTTGTCTAAATATGGAGGCGCGTCCCGGAGTCGAACCGAGGTCCACGGATTTGCAATCCGCTGCATAGCCACTCTGCCAACACGCCAATGCTCTTTACAATAAAGAACCGTTCTTAAGGCTTTGCCCTGAGAACGAGGCGTACTTTACCTGAAGCTGATAATGAGTCAACACATATTGATAGAATTAAAGTTTAAGTGCCTAAATTCTCATCCTTTTGTACGTAAATTCGTCTTATCATCTGTGGTAAAGCACACTTCATTGCCCTATCACGCCACTAATTGTTCTCGTTAGTACGATATTTCGCTAGCAAGCCACCTAAAGTTTGTGATGCACTTGAGAGCTCTTGAATGCCGCTCACCGATTCTTGCGTTGCGCTCAATAACATACTCGACTGGTTACGGATTTCGGCTAAGTCTTCTGAAATCGAATGCACGGTGACATTTTGCTGCTCAGCTGCCGCTGCAATTTGCACGCTCATATCCATTACGTTTTTCGAAGACTCGGCGATATCTCCCATATCTTGACCAATTTGTTCGATCATTTCATGGCTGGCATGAGTCTGCTGTAGGGTCTCTTCTGTCATGTTAGAGATCCCTTGCGCCTCTTCTTGTAACTTATCAATCGTCGCACGAATTTCAATGGTTGCTTGTTGCGTTCTTCCCGCTAGCGTTCTCACCTCATCGGCAACTACCGCGAAGCCTCGGCCTTGCTCACCGGCTCGCGCCGCTTCAATTGCCGCATTCAATGCCAATAAGTTAGTCTGCTCTGAAATGGCGGTAATGGTTGAAAGAACATCGTTAATCTCAATGGTTTTTTCATTAAGGCTTTCAATCGAGGTTGATGCATCCTGAGTATGCTGAGACAAGCGTTGCATCACTTCAATGGCGGTTTTCACTCGCGAGTGACTATCGCTAATACGCGACGAGTCTTTATCTGCGTGCTCCGCGGCTTGAGCGCCATAATTTGAAATCTCACTCGCGGCCGCAGACATCTGCTCTACGGCGGTCGCGACAGAATCCACGGCGGCGTATTGCTGATTCACGTTCAGCTCTGAACTGCGAGCTTGCTCTTCAAAGCTGCTTGACGTCGTAAACAGCGTCGAAGAGCTGCTTTTCACCGTGTCTACCAGCTCACTGATGGTATCCATGGTGCGGTCTAATTCTGAGCCGATAATACCAAACTCATCACGGCCGACATGAAAGCCTAAGCGTGAGGTTAAATCACCATCGGCGATACGGCGTGTCGCTTGATGCATCACCCAAAGGGCGCCAAGCAAGTAAGTGGCAATCCAGTAAAAGCCAAGTCCAATCAAGGCAAGCGGTAAAATGGAATAGATAAAAGTCTTTAATGCTTGTGACTGAACGGCTTGGTTATTGTTCGCTTGCTGGTATACGGCGTAGCCCTGCTCTAATGGCACAGATACCGTAACAGTTCCGTTATTCAAGCCCACTTTTGTAGGAGCAGACGAAAAAGTAACACCTTGGCGCGCGAGTGCGGTTTTCTGTGCTTGCTCACCAAGTTCTGCTGTTACACGAACCATAGAGTCTAACGCCACCTCTGCTTGTTTGACTGCTTGCATGTCTGCTGCTTTTAGTGCGGTAGAGTAATGATCTCCCGCCGCTCCAACCACCGACAAGGTGATGATGATAAACATTGCCCAAAACTTATCGGTAATATTGGTTTTTACGAATAAGCGATCAATGGTTCTAAAATCGACTTCTCTCATTGTAATTCCTTGAGTTCAGCAAGATCCCTGACGCAAATGCGCCCAAAACAGGATGCGTGTCACATTTAATGTGTAATTGTAATAAACATAGCAAGGTATATTGGTGAGCTGAATCTCATTAATCAACCAAAGCTACGCAGCACGTCTCTAAAATGTGACACGTAAAAGGAGTTGTTCATTGTGCACACAGCAAGTAAACGCAACCAATCGCGCATGCATACTTACGCCTAGGAAGCGCCCTGCCCCAATGTAGGTAGCGAGTTATCAGAGTAAAAAGAGATAGCAATGGAAGATAGAGCGCTGCAAAACACACCGCATTTAATGGAGGATAACGGAAGATGACATCCTTTGGTGGACAATGATTTGGCTGTTACATTGCTCAATAAGTTGATTCAGTCTCGCGACAATGCTATTGACGCTTTCGACCTGATGAGAAAAGATTAAATCACAGCCTGACTGAGTACAAAAAACACTGCAAATATTCTGAGTGACCAACTTGGTCATATATTCAATGTCTTCGATCTCTTGGCTTGCGATATCAACGATAGAAAAACAATAATATAGCTCACCGACTTTGATATGTAACGAATGCACTAATTCGGACATCAACTTTCGCTGATGGCCGATTGGACTATTAAGGCAAATTGGTGTTAACGCTTTAATTTCATTCATCACTATTGAGCTTTATTTATTAGCATCTGCGCCATTGAATAAACACTCAAGGTTTATAAGCGAGATATTACTTTCTATATAATGACTCCAACGTCATTATATGCATCACTCAACATAACAATCAAGTCAATATATTGCTTTAGGTAAATTCTATTTATCCAAGCTCAGGGATATCGGCTTGTTTCTCTTTAGGCATTGATCTCAAATGCCTCACACGGTGTACCTTGGTGGTAGATCATTTGCCAACAACTTTCGTTAAACACCCAAACCGACGAACGCTTAGCGTAATCGCTATAGCCACCGACGCTTTGCTTGGTCGCTGTTTGATACAAAAGTAACATCACTCCGGGTGACAGTTTTACAGCTAAATAATCTTGGGAATGAAGTACGTGCTGCGGGTTGCTTGCTTTTAGCTCGCTGTCCCAAATGCTTTGAAAGTCATACTGCTTGCCAGAACGACCAATTTCAACAAAATCAGGATGTAACAAGCGCTCAACCTGCTCTCGGTCGGTTCTTATTTCATGTTGATGTAAAGCAATTTCCTGCTCAATTAACACATCCATAGATAACTCCAATCTGACTATTTGATATTCAC
>Ga0209272_10000545_pt1 | contig 29915 bp, 25 predicted proteins | sample tdDd002_FD_187125 | JGI IMG/M metagenome (GOLD analysis project Ga0209272, IMG submission 187125) | Marine sediment microbial communities from the Atlantic coast under amendment with organic carbon and nitrate - tdDd00.2 (SPAdes)... | ecosystem: Environmental > Aquatic > Marine > Coastal >... | reverse complement strand
TCAACAGTGATGGTTTTGTTTCGGCTACACATATCGATTTAATTGCACCCCATCAGATGAGAATCATTGAAGGAGAGATGGAAAAAATCTTAGTTGAAGGTAAAACCGATCCGAACAATGAAGATTATGTCATGGTCCGTCTCCTCGACCAGCACGCGATTTTAAACCCAATGGAAAAGCTGCGCAGTGTTTATCCAAATGTACTCCACCTAGAGAAGCCAGGCATGCTGGTGGGTGTTGAGCAAGAGATGGCGCAAGCTAAGTTGGCGCGAAGCGAAATGGATATGTTCCGTGATTTCTTCTCTCAAGCGCAGGACAGTCAACTTAGTGAAGAACAAGACCAAGCTCTTAGTCAAATAATCAAACAGCTCAATCAGCAATAAGGGCCGAATAATGAAACCTCTAAAACTCACAATGCAGGCGTTTGGTCCTTTTGCAAACACACAAGAAATTGATTTTACAAAGTTGGGTAGCAACCCACTGTTTTTGATTAATGGCCCAACGGGTTCAGGAAAAACGTCTATCTTGGATGCAATCTGTTTCGCGCTTTATGGTGAAACTACGGGGAATGAGCGCCAAGGTATGCAAATGCGGTGCGATATGGCGCCGTTGAGCTTACCGACAGAGGTTGTATTTGAATTCGCGTTACACGACAAGATCTATCGTGTGATTCGCTCACCAGAACAAGAGGCGCCGAAAGCGCGAGGTGAGGGTACGACCACACGTAAGCATACCGCTGCCTTATACCAAATGGCTGATGAAGAAATTCTGCTCACCAGTAAAACGGCTCAAGTTAAAAATGAAGTCAGTGAACTGATCGGTCTGAACGAAACGCAATTTAGACAAGTCATGGTATTACCACAAGGTAAGTTTCGTGAGTTGCTTTTAGCCAGTTCTAAAGAGCGCGAAGATATTTTTGGTCAGCTCTTCCAAACTGATATCTACAAGAAGATAGAGTTTGCGTTAAAGGATAAAGCGGCAGCGATCAGTAAGGCGAAAGGTGAGTTCGACAACCAAATTCGTGGTGCGCTTCAAGTGGCGGCTGTGGAGAGCGAGCAGCAGTTGACTGAACAGAGTGAACTGTTAAAAGTTGAATTGACCAATTCGGCTGAAAAAGAGCAATTGGCCAACGAAGTATTTCAGCAAAGCAAGCAGGCTTTACAAAACGCTCAAGCAGTTATTGAGCAATTTGCTAAGTTAGAGAATGCCAAAGGTCAGCTGCAACAACACCAAGCACGTCGCCAAACTAACGACGATGTCGCTGCAAAGCTGCTGAAAGCGAACAGCGCAAGTAAATTGAATGTCCCTTACGCCAATTGGCAAAATGATTTAAGGCAAAGAAAAACTCTTTTGGTCCAAGTTGAAGAGTTGCAAAAGCAAAGTCAGCAAGCGGTCGACGAGCTAAACCAACACAAAGTGATGTTGGAAGCGGCAGAAGAGAACAGCAAACAGATCCCGCAGCTTAACGAGCAGATCATTGCACTTGAAGTGATTAAAACAAAACTGAGTGAGCAGTCAGAACTTCACGCTCAGAGCGCAGCCTTGACTGAACAATCTCTACAGCAACAATCTCTGTTAACAAAGTACCTTAGTCATAAGCAGAAACTCGAACAAGAAGCGGTTGATGGTCAGAAAGAACTCGAACGATTAAGAGTTGAGTGGAATAAGAAACCGACTGTTGAAGCGGAACTTGAGCGTCTGAAGCGTTTGATAAGCGACATCACCAAACTCAATCGTTTAAAGTCAGACAAGGACGGGTTATTACAAAGCTTACCGACTAAGAAACAAGCAGCAGATAAAGCTCAAATAGAGCTGACCCAATGCCAGAAAGAAGCCGACCAACTTGATCTACGTTGGCATAACGCGCAGGCTGCGATTTTAGCGCAACGGTTAAGTCAGGGAGAAGCGTGCCCGGTATGTGGTAGTGAAGAGCACCCTGTACTTGCTAAGTTCGATGGCGACGAAGTGTCGAAACAGCAAGTTGACCAAGCGCGAGAGCGTGAACGTCAGGCTCTCAAGCAGTTTAATGATTGTTCTAGCCAATTGAATCAACATCAAGCGTTGATTGAGCAGGCGCAGCGTCAAGTTGATGAGTTTTGTTTGGAACTGGGTGAGTCAGCCAGTGAGTCAGTCGACAAGTTGATTGAAATCCAACGCTCAACCGAGCATAACTTACAGCAATTACAAGCGATTGATTTGAGCAAGATGGAGCAAAGTGTTGCCGAGCTTGTTCAACGTAGCGAGAATGGTGAGGCTAAGATTACTGAGCTTCGACAACAAATTGCTTCGACAGAAGTTCAGCAGCGCGATGTTATCAATCGAATTGATAAGCTGTCTTCGGCTATCGGAAATGAATACAAAACGATCGAACATGCTCACAAAGCGTACGCAGAGCTGCAGCAAGCTGTCGAAACCATCAACAATCAGGTGGCCGTTGCAAATAAACAGCAGCAGTCATTAAATGTAAAGGCTTCTTCAATTGAAGCTGAGTTAAAAACTGTTCAAGGGTTAGAAGCTCAGATTAGCCTGCAACTTAAGCAGAGTGAAGCAGAGTGGAACAGTGCGCTTGAAGTAACGGAATTTAATGATGAAGCGCTTTATCTAGCCGCCAAAGCGAGTGATGAAGAGTTGCAAGTTTGGCAAGATCAGGTTGAAGGTTACAAGCAAACTCTCGCTAAGTTGGAACAATCTGTAGAAGATTTAAAACAAGCACTTAAAGAGATCGACAAGCCCGAGTTGGCTCAATTGGAGGCGAAAGTTACTGAGCACAAACTGGCGTATGACACCGTTCGTGCAGTGCTTGATTCTACGCGCTCTCGCTTTGAACGTTTAGAGAAAGTCTCCCAAGACATCGCAATACTTCACAACGAGAATATTAAGTTAGAACAAGAGTACAAAGTTTTTGGCACTTTGTATGACGTGGCAAGTGGCAAAACAGGTAGCCGAGTGAGTCTTCATCGTTTTGTATTAGGTGTTTTACTCGATGATGTGTTGATCCAGGCATCTCAACGCCTGAGCATTATGAGCAAAGGGCGCTATATACTGATGCGTAAAACTGAGGGCTTTAAAGGCGCTGCGGGTAGAGGCCTAGACCTTATAGTTGAAGATGGATATACAGGTAAAACTCGCGATGTTGCAACCCTATCTGGAGGGGAGTCCTTCATGGCAGCGCTGGCGTTAGCCTTAGGCTTGTCAGATGTTGTCCAGTCATACAGCGGCGGGATTCGGTTGGATACTCTGTTTATCGATGAAGGATTTGGCAGTTTAGACCCAGAGTCACTCGACTTGGCGATACAAACCTTGGTTGATTTACAACAAATGGGTAGAACCATTGGTTTAATTTCTCATGTGTCTGAGTTAAAAGAGCAGATGTCTCAACGTATTGATGTAGAGCCGACTAAGGCAGGAAGTACTATCAAAGTCATTGCAACCTAGATCACTCTTAAGTATTAACTTGTGGTTAACAATTATTATCTGTGCTAATTATTAATTAATTCCCACAAGAATTATAAAAGAATAGAATGTCGACCAATAAGTTGGTACAGGGTGATAAATGGACGCGTTTCGCGATGCAATCCGAGAGACAGTAAGTAAGATCTATCAGTATGCAGAGCCTAATCTAACATTAGTCGGTTGGATGGGCCTGCTTGGTTTTCCAACATATTACTATGTTTGGACATACTTGTTCCCTCAGCCATATGAGAGTTTGGCTTTACGAACTGCTTGCTCATTGATGTTTGCAGTGATTGCGTTTCGTTCGTATTTACCTGAGTATTGGCGTCGATTGATGCCAATTTACTATTCTATTTCGATAAGTATCTGTTTACCGTTTTTCTTTTTTTTCATGATGCTTAAAAATGAGTGGTCGACAGTATGGGCGATGTCGTTTATGTCGTCGATTTTTCTTCATATCTTATTGGTACATCAAACCAGAATTGTATTGCTCCAAGCCGGTATATCCATTCTATTTGCATTCTTACTGACATATGGCAGTGACTATGTTCAAGCATATAATGACATTGTTTGGCCATACATCCCGATATTCTTATTCACCTATGTATTTGGCAATTTGTTTTATTTTCGCAACCAAGTTGGTCACGAGAGTAAAGTGTCAATTGCTAAGTCATTTGGCGCCGGCATTGCTCATGAAATGCGAAACCCACTCAGTGCGCTGAAAGCTTCCATTGAAGTATTAAAGTCCATACTACCGACTGAAAAAGACACATTTAACCATGGTATTAAAATCTCTTCTCAAGAATTGAGCTTGGCGCGAGACGTATTAAATGATGCGGACGAAGTGATTGATAATGGTAATGAAGCGATCGATTTACTGTTGACGTCCATTGATGAAAATCGTGTGTCTACATCGACGTTTAAAAAACAGTCAATAAAGCAAGTTACCTTGTCGGCGTTGTCGAGCTTTGCTTACAAGAGTATTCAGAACAAGCAATGTATAGAGTTTGTTTGTGAAGATGATTTTGACTTTTTTGGGAGTGACACACTGATTAAGTACGCTCTTTATAATTTGATGAAAAATGCGTTTTATTATCAGTCATCTGATCGCTTTAAAATAAAGATAACCGTTAAACGCCATCACGATGGGAATCAATTAGTCTTTGTTGACAATGGTGTTGGAATTGAGCCAGAAATTCTTGAGAACATATTTGAAGATTTCTATACCTTCGGTAAATCAGGAGGCTATGGATTAGGTTTGCCATTTTGTCATAAAGTAATGACGGCTCTTGGTGGGAAAATAGTCTGTGAATCGCAACCTGGATCGTGGACCAAGTTTACAATGACGTTTCCACCTTATAAGTCAGAAGTCGTTGATAAGATTAAATTTGATTTAGTGAAATCAAAATCGGTACTCATGGTAGGGCACTACGAACCTGTTACGAATACACTAAATGAGCATTCATTTTATAAAGGTTTTAGACTTGTCACGATGGATTTGGTGACTGCAAGTCAAAAGCAAGAGTATGAATTCGAGTTTGATTTAATTCTAATTGATCTTGATGTAGCGAATCAGCAGCTAGATGTGTTTGCAACACTTGAAGCCAAATTGCATTTCACGGAAGCACGTATTGTTCTTCTATATGATTCAACCTGCTCATACCACGATGATATTGAGCGCCACTTGTCGGTTTTTCCTATAGATAAAGCGCGGATGACACATCAGTGCGGTATTGTTCTTGATGAGCTGTTGTTTGAATGTTTAGAACCGAATAGAAACTTACTTCCGCGTAAGAAGCAAAGTTTTGGTAAAACGATTGTTATTGCCGACGACAACGACTCCTTAAGGACGTATACCTCAATTTTATTAGAGCAGCAGGGCTTTGAAGTTATCCAAGTTCAGAACGGCCAAGAGGTCATCGAGAAACTAGAATTGTTGCCAGTTGATCTTGTCATTATGGACATAGAAATGCCAAGACTTAACGGGATCGAAGCTGCTAATGTTATTCGTAACTCAAAAGAGACCTTTGCCAATGTTCCTATTCTCGGCCATACCGGCGATTCTACTCAGACGGCTATCAATAAAATACACGACTCAGGCATGAATGATTACGTCATCAAACCTGCGAGTACGAATACGTTACTTGATAAGGTCTCTAATTGGATATAACTGATGTTATTGGTGCTTACAAGATATAAAGGTAGGGCTCACGAAAAGCTCTAGCACAAACATCAACGATCTTATCTGCATCCCTTTTTGTCATACTGCTATTTAATGAAAATCGGATAATATTTTTATTCGGTGTAGTCGCGGGCTGGCAAAATACTGCACCGAAGATGCCATGATTTTCCAAATAATTTCTTACCAACTCGGTATTGTTTTCGTCTCCAGTTTCTAACGTAATGATTTGAGAATCACTGCGTATTGTAATGCCGACGTTGACCAACTGCTGCTTTAAATAACGACTGAGGTCAAAAAGGTGCTCGCGTTGGGTATCGCATTGTTGAATAACATCAAGCGTCGCATCTATTCGATCGATTTCGTACGGTAACATCGCCGAGCTGAATACTGCAGGAAAGCCTACAAAAGGTATACACTCGTTTACTTTGTTGTTGCACCAAATTGCTCCTGCTCTATACGCAAAAGTTTTTGCAAGACTGGCGGTCATGAAATCAACTTGGTGGCTAAGCTTCAGGCTTTTAAGTAATCCTTCTCCTTTACGCCCATGAGTACCTAGTGAGTGAGATTCATCAACTACAATGGCACAACCAAATTCTTTGGCGGCCAGGACCAGCTCGGTTAAAGGGGCTTGTGTACCAATGGTGCTGTATACCGAATCAATCAATACAATGCCAGGTCCATGACGCTTTATGAGCTTGATTAGGTGTTTGACGTTATTGTGCATAAATGGGTGTAAGTTTGCACCGTTAACTCTCGCGCCTTCCCACAATGACATATGCGCAAAGAAGTCGACATAAACTTGGGTATTGCTATCACAAATTGTTTGCAATAAAGCAAGGTTGGCTGACCATCCTGACTGGGACAACAAACACGATTGAAATCCACAGAACTGTGCTAGTCGAGTTTCCAGTTCTGGTTTTGACTTTTCATCTTGTAAAAAAACGCCAGACATAAAAGGTGTCGAGTGTCTTTCTTGTATCGACTGGACGTGCTTGCCAATAATTGTGGGATGGTTTGCGAGGTCTAAATAATCGTTACTTTGTAAAACAAGATCATTTGAGCTCGGCCTTTTTCCCATCACTAAATGCTTACCGTTACGGTGGCAGTTGATCAGGGTATCAAGATGATGGTCGACCTTTTGTTTAATAAATATAGGTAACGAAGGGGTACGATTAAGAGTATTCATGATTCATTCCTTTGTTATGCTATGTACCGATTGGTAAAGGAATATATGAATTAAATTTAATATTGTTGCTAGCGTTGATAATTATGTTTTAGTGGTACGCTACAAATAAAAATATCAACTATTATATTTGAAAACATTGCTATTTAGGCTTATGCAGCCTAAGTGATTTACAATATATAGAATGGTTTAACGTTATGTATTAGGCGTACTATTTACTTTTTTAATAAACAACTCTGGCCAATACATTTTAACGTAACCAATTGATACCCAGATAACTAACCCTGTCGCCACACTCAATTCAATCAAACCAAAATTATGCAACCAATGCCAATGTGGGTGGTATTGTTCGAAAAAACTCGTGAGTCGATGCATTGCAACAGCACTGATAACCGATGGGAAAGTAACCGCTGCAATAGAAGGTTGAAATTTGAGCCTCATTAAACGTATATAGCAAAGGTAAATGAAGAGCGTCATGGTGACAGCAATGCCCGCTAAAGCCCCCGTTAAAATTGGGTCAGGTTGCGGGAAATTAACTAAATAAGTCGCTAGGGTTAGGTTAATTGGCGCAGCCATAATAGCGAGAGTTGGTTTAGCTCGTCGTGGAAGCATACCTTCGAACATGAGTCGATAAAGGACTAATGGCAGCATAAAGAAGTAAATGGTAATACAGATATTCACTAAAGTTTCAGAAAATACGGTATGACCAAATTGGGTACCTGCTAGAGAGCTACTAATTAACCCTACAGGGTATAAAAACCAGCTAGGTACAATGTTAGACATCTTAAAGTTGGTCAGTTGAAAACTAAAGAACAGCACCATCATGGTGAGGTGTAAAAGTAATGCAGCGAACCAAAGTGGATAAGCAACTATCGGCGAGATGACGGCAAGGTAGTCGCACAGAATCAGCAATGCCATACTCATTGGTGCCATCAGGCTGCCACTAAGAGGATGGCGGATATCATTAATGAATGTGTTAAAGTTCGAGAAGTATTTTACAAGAACCGGAAAGAGTAAGATGGCGCCTAAGCTTGCCAAATAGGGGCGAATTACGGTACCAACTTCGGGAATATATAGAGACCAAGCGTGGCCTAAACCAATCACTCCAAGTGCAAGTGCAGCTTGTGAAGGTGGTACACTTTGAAATTGTGTTAAACGTCTCCAGTTCAAGGACCTATTCCTACATCATGATATTGGCGAGCAAATACTCTAAAAATCAGTCGCCATACATTCAGCGTCCAATAAAACTGGCGTTGATCATAGCAAGCCAAACGGTTGCTATGCAATTCTCATTTGCTTTCGCTTGGTAGATCTTCCTGTCGTAACTTCTCATTTTTTAAAGTTCTATGTAGCAGTTGGCTATAGATAGGTTGTCCGCCAAGAAGTTGGGCAAATATAACAGCGCCAAGACTGGTGATGATAAGTGGAAGAATTAGATAATAATTGTTCGTCATTTCTATAACGAGCAGTATACCGGTAATAGGCGCTCGAACCGTCGCTGCAAAGAGTGCTCCCATACCAGCAATGGCAAACATACCAGGGTCAATCATTAGCTCAGGCAAGAACCCTTTCGCAATTAATCCAAAAGCGTAGCCAAATAGAGTTCCCAGAGCGAGCATTGGAGCAAAAATACCACCTGGTGCTCCCGAGCCAAAACAAACCATAGTCGTTACAATTCTCGCTACGAAAAGTAGGAGCAAGAAGCTGGCCGTATAATCACCATTGGTAATACTAGGTATAAGCGCGATACCTCCACCAGTGATTTCGGGCATGTACAGCAAAGTAATGCCAAAACAGCCACCGATTAAACTGCCAGTGATCAAATAGCGTTTACGGTCGTTACGATGAACTTTGACAAAAAAGTCCTGTGAAAGCGTCACAAGGCGATTGAACACTACACCAAAAACACCAAACATCATTCCAAGTAGCAAAAATAGCCAAAGTGCAGGCAACTCCGGCGGTTGGTATTGAGGCATGGTGATAACAGCGCTTTGGCCGTTGATATAGCGGAAAACAATGTTGGCAGATACTGCTGAAATAATGACAGCTCGAATTGAAATCAGAGAGTAGCGAAACTGAGGTCGCATCTCTTCAACCACAAACATAATACCAGCCAAAGGTGCATTAAACGCAGCGGCTAAACCACCAGCAGCACCTGATGCGAGAAGGCTGTGTCGCGTATCATCATTTTTTACGCCAAAAATATCCGTGACCATACGGCCAATTGCACCGCCCATTTGGACTGTTGGGCCCTCACGCCCTAACACCATTCCCGAACCAAGAGCGCCCATACCACCGAAAAACTTAACAGGAATGACACGCCACCAACGGACAGGACGAATACCATCCATTGCCCCTTCGATTTCAGGGATGCCGGAACCAGCCGCTTCTGGAGCGAAACGATGAACGAGAAAGTAACCCACAAAAGCGAGTGCAGCACTTATTAAAAATGCCGCTAACCATAATGGAAGTGCACTACCAATGGCCTCTTTTAGCCAGTCGGTACGTGTTTCTGAGACAAAGTGTACAGCGAGCTCAAATAAGGTACCTACCAAGCCAGCAAGGATTCCGACGGCGAGTGACAGGAATAATACGGAAATGGGCGTTTTATCCTTTGAGAGAAATTGATTAATGGCATCTTTCGGCATTGTAGCTAAAAGCGACTGTTTAATTTTCTCTCTTTTAGTCATGGATATGAAAGCCTCGTAATAATTGGTGGTGGGAATGATATAAGGCAAATTATACGCCTGTCGGTTAGTAACTATAGCGACAAGAATGGAATATTGATTTTCAAATTTGAATCATAGGTGAGAAACTGATGAACAAGCTTGCGATATGTTTTCGGAGCAGTATCACAGATTGAACTATGGCAGAGGGAGTGGCCTTGCAAACCTGGGGATTTGAACCATAGTTAATTTGTAAGACAACCTGAACCAACCCGCATGGAGGAAAAAGTGTCTTACCTACAATTTGGATGGATTCGATAAATTATTTCAGATCCTCGTTTATGATCAGGCAGAGGTTTCATACTCTCTGATTCGCAAACTCACGATTGAGTAACGAGGGATAGGGCGCACTTAATGGTGCGCCTTTTGTCGTTTAGAGCGCTTCAATATTTGAAATACGTTTAAGTACCGACTCTAACTGTTCCCATGGCAGCAATTGGCTATCAATTACCTCTAGACGGCTCTCGAAGCCTTCTAGGGACATTTCGTTTACAGAGACAACACCGTTGCTGACGTTAAAGGCAAAACAACCATTGCTTGTATTGAGTACACCTTTCACTCGCTCGGCTGTTAAGTCCGATAACACTGAAAACAAATCGTCGAAGTTAAAGACGACTTCGGCGCCGAATATCCAACCACAGCTGAAGTAACCCTGTCCTTTATTTTCTTTACGGATGTATGTTTGGTTAGGCGGTAGTTGAAATTGTGGTTCCATTTCAGCGTGTTCGTGGTGGTGTGACTCAACCTCATCTTGAACTGACTGATCGCGGCGCTGACTATCGAGCAATTCAATAGGGAAGCGACCTTGTTTGACAAGTTGGCTAAAAATTTTCGGTGGCGATTGATCCGTAACCCAATCGTTAAAAGTATCGATGTCACTGACATGACACTCGTCAACTTTGTTGCCAATGATGATGTCAGAAATTGCCAACTGGTCATTAAAGTTAGTGTTTTGCAGGTATTTATCGACTGAAAGGTTTCTAGGATCGACCAAACCAATGGTTGCTCTTAAATCAATATAGTCTTTGAACTGGCTAGAAGTGAGCGTCGCGAGCACTTTATGCGCATGGCCTAACCCTGTAGGTTCAACGATCAATCTGTCTGGATTGGTACGTAACAAGGCGGTCAGAGCAACCGACATAGGAACGCCAGCTGCGCAGCACATACATCCACCAGGTACTTCTTTGATCAGAGCGCCTTGCTCTGTCATTAATGCACCATCGATACCGATTTCGCCAAACTCGTTAACCAATACAGCCCAGTTTTCGTTTTCTGGTTTCTCTTTTAGTAGGTTAAGTATTGCGGTGGTTTTTCCGGTACCAAGGAACCCAGTGATGATGTTGGTCGGGATTCTCATTCGTTTAACTCTCATATGATTGCTTACTCTCCACTATAGCAAAACTTAGCGCGGTAACGTTATGAGTTGAATGAAAAAAGCCAAGTCGTAGTGACTTGGCTTGAGGTTTATTTTACTTCGAGAAGTTCGACGTCAAAAATTAAAGTAGACGCTGGTGGAATTGGGCCAGAACCGCCTTTACCATATGCCAGTGGGCTAGGAATAAATAGACGGAATTTATCACCAGGCGCCATGTAAGTCAGACCTTCTTGCCACCCTTTAATGACTTGATTCAGTTTGAAGCTAATTGGCTCACCGCGCTCAACTGAGCTATCGAACACTGAGCCGTCTAGTAAAGTACCGTGGTAGTGTACTTTAACAGTGCTCTGTTTAGTCGGGTGCTGCGTACCTTCGCCTTTAACTAAAACTTGATATTGTAGGCCGCTCTCAGTTGAGACAACGCCTTCTTTTTTTGCATTTTCTAGAAGAAATGCTTGGCCTGCTGCAAAGTTCTCTTCACCCGCTTTATTGTTATTCCATGTTCTGTAGATCATGAAAGCTGCAAGAATAAAGATAACAAGAGGAAAAATAATTTTTGACATCGATAACGTCCAATTTGTTTATGGTTGATTAATCAGGTAGTTGATCGTATTTGCAATACCTTCAACGTCTTGGTGGCCAGAAGTAAGGATCATGTACTTACCATTAACAACGAAAGTAGGTACGGAGTTGATCTGGCCTTTCTCAGTGATTTCCTGAGCGAGTTGCATTGCTTTAAACAGTTGAGCTTGTTGTTCTTCGTTAAACTCATACGGGCTAACTAGTGTACGAGAATGGAAAGCTTCGTCAATCGCTAGCTTTTTGTCTGATAGCATCGAACCATCACCCATTTGCACGGCTGCGAAAAGCTCAGACATCATGTCATGATCCGGTTTTTTGCCTAGTTGCATTTCTGCTGCGTAGTAAATCATCGCACCAATTTGCGCACTCTCATTAAAAGTAACGTGAATTTTACCGATTGATTGATTGGTAAGTTCTTCTAGTTGAGGGAGAACCGATTCCATTTTACGGCAGTGTCCACAATTAAGAGAGAAAACTTCCGTTACCTGAGGAAGGCGGTAAGTAGCAAGGTTAACAGGAAGCTGCTGATACTGTTGTCCTTCTTGAGGCACGCTGTTGTCGGAACAACCAACCAGTAAGCTAGTAAGAGAGATTGCTAACAGCGCGAGGATCTTTTTCATAATCATTTCTCAATGTGATCGTACCAATAGGGGAGTACGAGTTAAAAGTAGCTGAATTTTACTCTTTCAATTTAAAGAACTAAATAGGAAATGTCGCCAAATTAGCGGCAATTTGTTTCTAGTGATGTGTCGTATTCACAACTCAAAATAGTATTAAAGAATTGCCAATTCTGCCGATACAGTGAAGGAGTAAAGAAGGAACCTAGGGTGGAGAGATGAAATACCTGACCTTACCGCTGATCGTATTGCTTTCTGGTTGTGCGAATATGGCCCAAAATATCGCGAATATGACGGACAATATGTTGGATACTGCACCAAAAACGGATTTCGAAGTTCGCTATCCAGAATGGGGTAATAATCCCACGTTGGCTTCGTCTGATGTTCAGGGACCGTTAGGTCAGAAGAGAACACCTTACTATAAAGACCTTCAAAGCTTCCTACTAAAAAATGGCGTTGATTACGAAGTGTTACCGGGTAACCACATTATGGTTAAATTGACTGATACTATTAAGTTCAATACTGGTTCTTCAACAGTTAAAGCGGACTCTGCTTACTGGCTGGAAATGATGGGCAGTTATTTGGCCACTCAGCCAGGTATCGACATTGTGATTGATGGCCACGCCGACAGCACTGGCGCACCAACGTTTAACGATACATTGTCGATGAAACGTGCAAAAGCAGTGAAGCAGCAATTAGTTAAAAACAATGTTGCGATGGATTCGATTTTTACTCGCGGATACGGTGAGTATGTTCCAGCTTGCTCTAATGCTTCTTCCGCAGGTAAAGCCTGTAATCGCCGCGTTGAAGTGCTCTTTATCGTATCGAATAACTAAGCAACAAATTTGCAGCAGATGGCCTAGCTGAGATGCTGGGCTTTTTTATACGTAGAATTTATTGTAAGGAAAGGGGAGTGAAGGGGTTAGATAAGCAAAACCCCAGGCGTGAACCTGGGGTTTAAGAATTATTTATGCGGCGCTTTTTGCTTCGTCAGTTTTTTTTTCGCTTTGCATTTTTGCAAGGAAATAAACGTTAACGCAGGCAATAAACCCGTTCGTCATAACTACTGGCCATGCATCAATCATCAAGCCGTATGCAGTGAATAGCGCACAACCGATAAAGTTAAGAACACGTAGTTTTACGATATCTTTCATGGTTAAAGAGATAGCGACCATAATTGATGCCGCGTAACCTAGAATTTCAACCATATTCATTTCCATAATTTGACCCTCTTAAAAGTTTGCCGAACAGTGTCAGTGTCGGTACCAATTCTTCTCGTCTTGAGATAAGTGAGGAAGCTCCGTGCCTCGAATGGTCTAATTGATTATCTGAGATGAAATATAACAGCGGTAAATGTGTGATGAAAGTCCAAATTTTAAGTTCGGAGAAGGTTAGCGATTACGCAAACGTTTTGCGTCATTAACTAATTTGTAATAACGACTTATGTTGGTCAATCCCGCTAACATTAAAGGCTAGAAAGAAAAAACCCATATCTCAGCGATATGGGTTTTATTGTTTGTACCCTAGGGAGAATTACTTCTTCTTACCTAGAACTTGCTTGTCTTCTTCAGTTAGCTCGCGGATGCGACGGCTGATATCGCGACGATCTTTAGAGATCTCTGCGCTTTTGATGATGTGGTCATCAACACGGTCTTCGTAGTCAGCTTTCATGTTTTTGATAATGCCAACAATTTCATCGTGGCTCATATCTGACTTGATGTAATCTAGTAGGTTTTCTAGAAGATCAACACGCTTACGGTTGTCACGAACTTTTTTCTCGTTGTCGATCAGTTCACGCTTTAATTTGTTCTTACGACGTGCCTGAGCTACGATTTCAAATACACCACTCATAGGTTTCTTTCCTGATTTTACCTTTAACTGCCAATGATTAAATCATAACATTGGGGCCGATAACAGTCTTAAGATCAATCATTACAGTATGTTGACGGTTTTATCGCCAAACTCATTATTTGATGATTGAGCATTGCCCTAACTTCGATATATGATTCTAGTATTAACCGCTTTTAATTAAACAACATAATGCGAACTTCTGACATTATCTTATCTCAAAAAGAAGAATCAAACGTCGTCCCGAAACGTGTAGAAAAGTTTATCGACGCTTATCGCAAAGAGAAAACACATCAAGAAATTACCGAAGTGGAGTTGAACCGTACTAAAATCGTTATGATTGACGAAAACGGTAACATCAAAAGGGTTCCCATTCTTTCTGAGCATTGATTCATCATCAGGAAGAGAATAATAAGGAAATACGTAAAATGAACATCAACTTAAATCCTGTTGAAGCCCGTGTCATAGGTTGTCTCATTGAGAAAGAAGTGACTACGCCGGACTACTACCCGCTAACCCTCAATAGCTTAACGTCAGCATGCAATCAAAAAAGCAATCGTGAGCCTGTGATGACGTTGAGTGATGCGGATGTCCAACAAGCGATTGATGCACTTGTTTCACGCCGTTTAGTGAGTGATGAAAGTGCCTTCAACAGTCGAGCACGTAAATATCAACACCGTTTCTGCAACACTGAATTTGGTGATCTAAAGCTGAGTAAACAAGAGAAAGGGATCACCTGCTGTTTGCTGCTCCGTGGTGCGCAGACTCCTGGAGAGCTAAGAACGCGCACAAACCGCTTAGCTGATTTTACTGATGTAAAAGAAGTTGAGGCGGTACTGGAAAAAATGGCGTCACGCGAAGAGGGCGGCTTAGTTGTAAAGCTACCTCGTGAAGCCGGTAAACGTGAGTCACGTTATATGCATCTATTTAGTGGTGAAGTTGATATTGAAGCATTAGCGGCGCAAATGCCGACTGCTGGCGTTTCTCAAGCTGGCAATGAACGTATCGAAGCACTTGAAGAAGAAGTCGCCACTTTAAAGGCTGACCTCGCTGAACTAAAAGAGCTTGTTGAACAACTGACGAATTAAATGGCGGTAGTGGCAAAGAATCAATGTACGGATTGGTATGTCTATCTAGTCCGTACACGATCAAACGCGTTGTATTGTGGTATCACCACGGATGTTCAACGTCGTTATTCTCAGCATTGTTCAGGTACAGGAGCAAAAGCTCTCAAAGGGAAAGGTCCTCTTCAATTAGTGTGGTCACAGAAAGTTGCTCCTAACCGCAGTATTGCTTCTAAAGTCGAATATCAAATTAAACGACTAACTAAGCCGCAAAAAGAGCAGCTTGTTTCTGGAAAAACTCAGCTCAAAAATGTGATTGATGTGCCACTGATGGAGTAATCCGCCGTCATAGTTAGCAAAAATGTATTAACCTTGGTTATGAAAATTAATAATAAGGTTGGTACGGACAATGAAACAACTAAACAAAATCTCAACGGCAGTGGTATGCGCGTTGATAGGGACATCAGCTTCTGCTGCAAATATTGTTGCTGATGGTCGTGGTAACGGCATGGGAAATACTGGCGTTACATCTGCAGATTACTTACTTGCTCCTTTTTATAACCCAGCACTCACTGCGGTTTATCGTGATGAAGACGACTTTGGTATTCTAGCGCCAGCTTTGGGTATCTCGGCTCGTGATACTGACGAAACGCTATCGACGCTGGATGACCTGCAAAATACGATTGAAGACTTTGAAGACAGTGGCAGTGTTGACCCTGCTATCGCCAGTGAGCTCAATCAATATCTAACTAAACTCTCGGATGATAAACCTCTTGCTGTTAGCGCGGGTGGGGGCTTAGCGGTCGCAATTCCACTTGGCATTATTTCTGGTAACTTTTATACCCGAGGCCATGCAGAGATCATCGCGCAAACTGATATAGCGGCTGATGGGGGGGATTTACCAACGGCAGTTGAAACTCGTTATCAAAACTCGAATGTCGAAATGCTTGCGTTTGGCTATACCGAGTTTGGTGTCGCGCTGGCAAAACGCATGGCATTTGGCGGGCAGGATATTGCTATTGGCGTTACACCAAAATATCAACAGCTCACCACTTACAGCGACATTCTGAACGTCGAAGATTTTGATTTAAATGATTACGATGAAAGTGAAACTAATAAAAATGCATTCAACGTAGATTTGGGCGCAGTTTGGTTTTATAACGATTTTCGTGCAGGGATAGCGATCAAGGATCTAATTGCACAAGAGCTGAAGACAAAAGACAAATCGGATAAATATCGACTTGATACACAAGTTACCTTATCAGGTGCATATGCAACTCAATTATTGACCGCAACTGTCGATTGGGACCTCACCACTCAAAAACGTTTTGCAGGTCTTGACGATGATACTCAGTTTTTACGTTTTGGTATCGAAGGCAATGCATGGGGTTGGGCACAATTGCGTGCTGGCTACGAAGTGGATCTGGAAGATACACTAGATAGTTCGATTACCGCTGGTTTAGGTATTAGCCCTGGTGATCTTGTGAGCTTGGATTTTGCGGGTAATTACGCAGGAGACAACCAATTTGGTTTATCCGGTAATTTGGCTTTCACCTTCTAGTCAGCGACTTTTGATATAAATTTGCGTCAAATTGATTACCTTTGTTTTTAATTTGACGCGCTTTATAGACGGAGCGTACAAGGAAAACATATTTCTAAAGATATAGCCGTTAAATTGAGCACTTAATTGCATGCTTGTTGTTTATTGCTACCAAGATCGTTTGGATTCATTATACTTGAGTTACGTTTCGGCTAGTGAAGGAAGAAATAAAACCAATGTATAAAACCTCACTGTTTTCCGCTTTAACATTAGCTTCTGCTATTGCATCTGCTCACACGACTCAAGTACTACACGGGTATTGGCAGTATGATGAATATTTGAAAGCGCATCCCAATCAAAACGCTCTTACGGAGAACCTCTCCCAAGCCGTAAGAGATTATCCAATCCCTCTTGCTATAAAGCAGACCAAACCTATTTCTATTTCAGTCGTTTATCCTGGTCAGCAAATTTCGGATTATTGGATTCGTAATATTAAAGCATTTGAAACTCGATTGGATAAGTTGGGCATCGCTTATAATATAAATCAGGTGTTTACTCGTCCAAATGTTGATACTCGTCAGCAAAGCTTGTCTCTGCTTGAAGCCGTGAAAAATAATACCGATTACCTCGTGTTTACGTTGGACACAACGCGTCACCGCAAGTTCATAGAGCATGTCATGAACGCTACGGACACTAAGCTTATCTTGCAAAATATTACGACACCCGTTCGCGCGTGGAACGACCATCAACCGTTTATGTATGTTGGCTTCGACCATATCAATGGCACTAGATTACTTCAAGAGTACTACCAAGAGCATATAGAAGATAAGAGTGGTTATTCGGTGCTCTATTTCTCAGAAGGTTATGTGAGTTATGCTCGTGGTGATACTTTTATTGAAGAGATGAGTCACCACGATAACTACAAGCTTTCTTCCTCTTTTTACACGGCTGCAACTAGAGAGTCCGGTTTTAAAACAGCAATGCGAGCGGTAGAGAATGATTCGGATATTCGATTTATATATGCGTGCTCTACCGATGTGGCTCTTGGTGCAGCTGATGCATTAAAGCAACTGAACAGGCAAGATATCCAGCTTAATGGTTGGGGTGGCGGAACGGCTGAGCTAGAGGCGATTGCCAATGGGGATCTCGATGTCACGGTGATGCGAATGAATGATGATACAGGTATTGCTATGGCGGAAGCGATCAAATGGGATCTTGAAGGCAAGCAAGTTCCTCAAGTTTTTTCCGGTGATTTCGAGTTGGTGACTTCAGACGATAGTCCAGCGGTGATCGATAAATTAAAACAGCGCGCTTTTAGGTACTCAGATCTTAAATGAGAACAGTTTATAAGCGTGGCCGTCGTCGTCAGCTGGCTACGCTTCTCACCAACTCTATCTTTTTAACCATAGCGGTGTTGACCTTGGTGGTAGTGTTACAAAACTACCAAGTAAACAGAGAAGTGGTTTCACAGGAAGTTGAACGTACTAAAACTCAGACTCAAAGTCTGGTTCAGGAAATTTTTAACTTTCGGGTTAACACATTACAAATCCAGCAAGATAGTTATTCGCGCAGTTTATTGTTGGCGGACAGTATTAAGCAGCAAAACGGATTAGCCATTGACCGTTTTTTTGCCAGTATTGATCAAGTATTAGTTGGGCTCTCTCCGGATATTCGTTTTTTGGCTACTGAGGATGGTATTTTCTGGAATGACGGTAACTATCAGTTTTACGGAATTTCGCCGGAACAACTAGAGCACATTAACGACGATATTGTTGTTGGCACGGATTGGCATATTTCTCAGACGCCATCGGTGATGGGAACTCGCTATTTAATGATGAGACGAAGCCCGATCGTCGATTTGGAAACTGGCGAAGTGCTCGCACATCTTTATATCGGTGTTGTACTCAATAATAATTTTTCATTGGTGAATGCCATCAATCAGGGAAGTAACGCTGATGAGGTATTTCTCGCTATAGGCTCTTTGGTCATCGCATCAAGCAACAAAGCAGAAGAGCGACATCACGTAAAATGGTTGGAAGAGTCTTCTCAATCACTAAACGCTAACCAATACATGGTTTCTCGGACGGATTTAACCATTACAAACGTCCCAACTTTTCTTTCTGTTTATACCGTTCAAAGCAATGAACATATCGAGAACTTTGTACGAAATCAGTATATATGGATGGCAATCGCAGGTGTAATGATTGTCGGTATCGCACTATATAGCCGTATTTGGCTAGGAAGGCGTGTATCTGTTGAACTGAAAAAACTGATGAACTACATCGAGTTGACGCTAAAAACACAGCGTAGTGAGCGATTCAGAGGCTCAACGATTGAAGAGTTTAATCATATTGGAGGCAGTTTTGAGCTTTCATTTAAACGATTAAATGAACAGGAAAAGCAGTTCGCTGATCTGTTTAACTTTTCATTATCACCTATTACGTTGTGGGAACCGAAAGATGGGAGTCTACTTCGTTATAACCCAGCGGCGGAACGTTGTTTCCTAGGTGAAAGCGCAAGAGAAAGTATGGTTAACGCCTTGAAACCGCATATTCAAATGTGTTCGCAGGGCGCGACCCTTACCGGAGTTAATACCACCATCGGAGATAAAACCTATCGATGGAATTTATCTCCGATTGTTAGTGATAACAAAACGAAACAGATTATGGCTCAAGGCCAAGATATCACGAGTTTTGTAGAGGCCGAGAAACAGAGTCAAGCGGCAAAAGAAGAAGCGGAAGAGTCTGCGCGAGTTCGTGCCGACTTTTTAGCGAAAATGAGTCATGAATTGAGAACGCCTTTGAACGGGATTTTGGGTGTTTCGCAGCTTCTTAAACACAGCATGAAAGAACAAGAAGCCCTAGATCATGTAGACGTACTGTGTAATAGCGGCGAGCACTTATTAGCAGTGCTCAATGACATTTTGGATTTCTCTAAAATTGAGCAGGGGAAATTCCACATTGAACCTCGAGAATTCCGTTTAAGTGAGTTAGAAACGACTGTCGATAAGATTTTCCGTCCCTTATGTGTCGATAAGGGCATCACACTCAATATGAATGGCGATATTGAGTCTGATGTGTGGGCCAATAGCGATCAAGTTCGCTTGAATCAGATCTTGTTTAACTTGGTGAGTAATGCAATTAAATTTACTCATCAAGGTGAAGTGATGGTCAATATTTTGGGTCATCAAAAGGGTGATGAATACTGGTTAGAGTTAGGGGTAAGTGATACCGGTATTGGTATCGATGCCAGTCAACTAGATCACATTTTTGAACCATTCATTCAAGCAGAGTCTACGACAACGCGTGAGTATGGCGGTAGCGGGTTAGGGCTTGCAATCGTACGCAGTTTGGTCGAGTTGATGGCTGGAGAAATGGCTATCTTTAGTGAAGTGGGTAAAGGGACTCGACTCGTGGTACATCTACCATTAAAAGTGTCATTCGGAGAGCGAGTGATTGAGCCTACCCATTTAATTGTGGAGCCCAACGAGCTATTCGAAGAGTCGCTTCATGTACTCTTGGTTGAAGACAATCATACTAATGCGTTTATTGCGAAGGCGTTTTGTGAAAAATATGGAATGAGCGTCACCTGGGTACAAGATGGCCATCATGCGATTGAGTTCTTAAAAGAAGATAGCCAAGTAGCACTCATCCTAATGGACAACCAATTACCAAGCATAGGCGGAATCGAAGCGACGAGGATAATACGCCAAGAACTAGGGTTGAAGATCCCTATTTTTGCGTGTACCGCGGATGGTATGCAGGACACGAAGCGCGCGTTTATTGAAAATGGTGCTGACTATGTGATTGTGAAGCCAATTAAAGAATTAGCGCTCAATAAAGCGATGATTTACTTTAAAGAGCAATGCTTTAACCCTAATAACGACTAGCAAGATAAGCGTGTTCAACTAGCGCTTGTTTGAGTTCATCGGTTATCTCTATTGGGTTATTGAATCTTATTCCTAGTTTGTGACCGCCTTTTTCTTTTACGACATTGACAATACTTAGCTTTAGGGACTTAGGAAGGTAGTCAGAAAATGGTGTGGTGACGTCAATAACACTATTTGAAGAGAGCTCATTTTCTCCATTGAGGAATATTGCGCAGCCTGAAGCTGAGAAGTCAACGAGTCGCCCGTCATAGCTTACATTGTTAGATTTTAATTCTGCCGAGACGTCCATAGAATGTCTTTCGTGTTGACGCACTGGCTTGGAAGCGAAATGGCTCGGCATGCGCAAAAACAGCAGTGGAGAAGGACGCGAGCTTTTCACCATGATCGTCGTCTTGAAAGCAACAATGTGACCGAGTTTCGTATTTGTTATTGCTCTAACAACAATCTCGGTATTACTGAGCTTACGAATAACCAAAGCTTCACGAGCTTTCGCCGGAAGGTCAATAATTAGGTATTGTTGTGCCTTGTAGCCAATAAATGTAGTGCTAAATAAATAACGATCATCTGGTCCAAAATGGATCGTTGCAGACAGCTTAATACCCGGTTTAAGCAATTCGGTTAATTCATTGATGGCGGTTTCGGTAATAGGCATAAAGGTGTTGTGCGATAAAATGAATAGCGAGACTATACAAAATTATAAACTTGATCGCATTATTCACGAATTGAGTAAATGATATTACGCACATTTTATAGGGTAATTAGCGAGATAGCGCTGCGGGAGAGTAATGGAGCAGCACTCATGTACTGCTCATTATCTTGTCGTTATTTACGAGCTAACTTTTGATGGGCGCGAGAGAAGTGATCTGCACAGAAGGCGCCTACAATAGATAGTTCACCTGCTAAACATAGGCATGCAGCAACTTCGGCCAACGCTTTCGCTTTACCTGTTCCTGACAGCCCCATGATGTCTAAACAAGATTTCTGACTTGGCAATCCTGTGCCACCACCGACTGTGCCGACCATTAGGTTAGGGAGCGTAACGCAAGCGTATAAATCACCTTTCGCATTTACTTCCATTCGAGTTATGCCTACCGCTGATTCAGCAACGCAAGCAGCATCTTGACCACAAGCGATATATAGGGCGGCAAGTGCGTTGGCATAATGAGCATTAACGCCGATCCCGCCACTTAACGCCGCTCCCGTAGTTGTCATTTGTCCGAATTTGGCCATTTGCTCTGGAGTTGTATGTAAGTGCTTCTCGACCAGTGATTTAGATAATGTAACCTCAGCGGTGACCTTTTTGCCTCGAACATGTCTAAGAGTATGTGCGTTGGGCTTTTTGTCTCCAGATAGGTTGCCGTCGAGAAATGCATTCTTAGGTTGAATGGGTGCATGCTCAAGAATGTAGTGATAAACCTCATTGGTGGCAATTGTCACCATATTTTGGCCAGATGCATCACCAGTATGGAATTCAAAAACCAAATAAACGTGGTTGCCTTCAATATTAACGTTTATGTCATGAAGCTTTCCGTGAGAGGTGGTTGTCTCGGCGACTTGCTTGAAATGATCGTATTGTGTTACGACCCAGGCCACAAACTGTCCAGCCTCCGCTAGGGTTTGAAATGCAAATACAGGTGTTCTTGTCACCCCTTCATTGATCAACATAGCACTCGCACCGCCTGCCGCAGTGATCAGTTGAGCACCACGATTATAAGATGCAACGAGTGCTGCCTCAGTAGTAGCCAGTGGGACTAAAAAGTCATTGTTGGCGTGCAATCCATTGATCCGCAATGGCCCAGCAACACCGACAGGAAGCTTAACTGTACCGATGAAATGTTCAATGTTCTTATTGTATAAGTTGGCATTATCAAGTGTTTGAGGATCTAAAAGCTGCTCTTTATCTGTTAAGTCAGAGAGTTTATCCCAACGTTTTGCAATGGACTTTTCGGTAATGTAAGGGCTAGGTGTTAATCGAAGAGAAGGGCGTTCAAAGTGAGGGCTGAGTAATTGTTCTAATTCGTCGCCGTTAGACTCTGTATCAAAAACTGATGGACGACTGCGATGGAATGAACTTAATTTGGGCATAGCGAAAAAAATAATAAAAGTTATCGGGGGGTTCTAACGGCTTAACAGGGGATGACAATAGCTGTTTATAGATTGCTACAAATTAGATGTGTATATCGAGTAATGTACCGATCATGTCTTGATCTCTTTGCAGCATGTTGGTGCCAACTTTACTATATTGGCTAGACTGATTGAGTTTGGTTAGTGATTCAATATGAGATGGTTCTGGGAGCTCTGGCGCTTTAAACTCAACCTTATTGAACTCAAGCGTTTTATCTTTTTCAACCGGGGGAAGGCTAGAGGCTTGGCTAATTTCGAGCGCGGCTTCTTCAGCCATCTTTGAAGATTGCTCGATTACTTGGTAGCCAGACTGAATAGCAGATACAGACATAAACACCTCCTCATACCTTAAGCTTAAGGTGTGTTTGCCTTTTGAGCAAGTTGTGCTACTCGATATTGATTACGAGAACAAGCTTGAAATCAGTAGTAGCTCTTCTTCAGTAACGGCGGCTACATCATTACTTTCCAGCGTATGGTTGATCTCACCACGTAGCGCTCGAAGCTGTTGAGGCGTTAGATTGCTGATTTGCTTTTTAAAAAGCTCAAATTGAATAGGGGTCATAATGGACTGCCTCCGAATCAAATCTTGTTGCCAATCCGAGGTACAAGAGTTGTCTCCTTTCAAACTCATACTCCGGTTAAGTAGTATGGTTTCCAGTTTAATCTTCGATGGTCAATAATTGTCCGAACATTGTCAGGCAGTGTAAGGGGAAAGTGAGGGAGTTCGCGCTCAAACTCCCTTAATTTAAATGGTGGATGATTCAAGAATTAATGATTCACTCTAACTGCGAATTTGGTTGCCAATGAGTGAAGTTCAGGCAACATGCGATAAATGAGGTATAGCTGCTGCAACACCATACGAACTGAGCTGTCATCTTCTTCTCGCCATTCTGACAATCTTGCTTCGACATTAGGATCTTCAATGTCTGACATATCACAATTCTCACAGTGGTCGTTGAGCTGATTAAAGAGTGTTTCCAAATGCTGGTGGATAACTCGATGAGCATCTAGCACGAGCTGGTGTGTATCTTCACTCTCAATACGTTTTCTGTGAGCTCCGAGTGCTGATATGTAGCTAAGCAGCGCATGACTTAAAGTTAGAAATCGAAAGCTCTCATCTACAGCAGAGCGATATTTTCCGGGTTCGGCCAACATAGAACTGATCGCGTTGGTTAGGTTGGCATCTTGATTGTGTGCATCTCTACGTGCGATACGGTAAGAGAGGTTGTCTTTCTTACCCACGCGATACTGACCAATGATTTGTGCGAGATAGTGTCGGTTGGAACCAATTGCATCCGCCATAACGCGGTGTAAACGCTTTGATTGCCAGTCCGGTAATATAAAGGCCACAGCACCTACAGCCAATGCACAGCCCACTAATGTATCCGCAAGGCGTGGTAATACGACGGCATAACCTTCGCCAAGCTGATTGAAGCAAAATAGCACCAGTACAGTAATAAACCCCGTCGCATAGCCATAATTGGCCAGTCTAAAGGCGAAGAATGCAACGCCGGAAATCACAATAAAGACTAACTGGCTTTCTTGTGAAGGGAAGAAGGTCAGTAAAGGGACGCCTATTAATAAACCTGCAAGGGTACCAATGACTCGTGCCACCAGTTTTTGTCGGGTTGCGCTGTAGTTTGGCTGACAAACAAATAGGGTGGTGAGAAGAATCCAATAGCCACGTTCGATGTCAAAGCCTTGGATAATGCCGTAGCCAACGGTTAAGGCTATGGACATTCTGACGGCATGCCTAAACAGCATAGAGTGTCGGTTACAGTTTGACTTAATTCGAAGCCACATTGCTTTTAAAGTATGCGCTTCCGTGTCATCTAAGACGTCTTCCTCAAGCTTGTTGGCATCAGGGTTGCTCACATTACTCAACTGTTTTTCGACGGTCGCCAAGTTATTAAATAGATAGTTGAGTTGATTAAGCAGTGAGCGCCACTGTTTGTTTTCTTGTTGCTGTAGATGGTCAAGTGAAGCAACCAGCTCATCGAGTGCTATCACTGAGTCGCCACTGTGTTGGTATTCTTTACCCAGCCGAATGGACTCCGCAATTTCACGGCAGGCTTTTGCTTGGCTCTCAAGAAGGTATTTAAATCGAAATAGAACGTCAGATCGTTCGAAATGATCGGAAAGTTCTTGATAGCGATAATGGCTAGAACTGATCCGTTCATGTATGTCTTGCGCTAAAAAATAGATATTTAAGAATCGGTCGGAGGCGCCGTCTACATGACCTCGTTTAGAACGATTCAAAAGGGTCATCTTGCAGGTGTTCAATGCCATGACGGTTGCTGCATTCAGACGTGCTTCTTCAATACGGTGGGGTTGCGGGGTTAAGTTTGTTACTGGGTGAAAAAGCTGGCTTTTAGACTCTAGGTAATTGGCAAGTTGCAAAAATACCGTAGCAAGGCTTTGTTGAACGGGCTGCATTGGCCAAAATGCTGACCAAATCATCGACATTAAATAATACCAAGCGGCACCTGAGAGCAACATTAATGGTTGGAACCATAGATTGGTACTTTCATGAGCGCCGAGCATGGCATAAATGGCGATAAGGAGCGAACCAAATGCGATACTCGCGTAGCGTGGGCCAATGGCCCCGAGCATGATGAAGCCAAATGTCGAGACGAACAGCCCTATTGCAAACAATACAGGTGTATTGAATAGCACTTCAATCGAAAACGATGCAATGGCAAAACAGATTAAAGTAAGGATGACGGCTTTGAGCCGGCCTGTGAACTTGTCATCGCTCTCAGCTAGCGCAGCTGCAATAACACCTAAAATCAGCGGAATGATCAGCGAGTTAAGCTGGTAATACCAAGCAGGAATCACGACACCGAGTAATGTCACTAAAATCAGTAGACTGTAATTTATGGTTTTATTGGCCCAATAAAGGCGTAGCTGACTGAATATTTGCACTTGCGATCTACTTATAGGTTGCTTTGAGAGCATTGTAACGAACTGTCAATGGTAAACTTCTGATACAGATAAAGAAACCCGTTCATTTGGTTATCTATTCATCAAGGAGACAGTGTTAGCGGATATTGACACGATCTTTTCATTCTCGCAGGTTGTTGAGTTATGATAGCGGGCATGAAAACCATGGATACGACATCAATGCAGCTAATCGCAAACAAGACTGCACAGTTTTTGATTCAGAATGAATATCATCAGGTCTCATTGGAAACTGATTTTCTTATTTTAAATTCCGATCGCAGTGAAGAACGCATTCCTTTTAATGTATGGAGCGGTAAGGTCAAACTCAAGCGAGGTTTGTTCTGGGGCGGATTACAATTCTTTGCTCATCCTGAAAATGGAAAGGAACAGTCTTGGTTAGTCCAAGGCCTTGACTGGAACAAATGCCGTGAATTTGCGAGATTTGCAGTAGCGTCGTATCAAAAATGGCATCAACATCAATGCCAACAGTTGACCGAATACCTTCCTAGCTGGGAAGAAAGTGTTCGAGGCTTCGAACGTCAACCCGCCTTTCTGACTCATTCAAAAGTAGAATCTTGGTTGTCACAATTAGAAAGTGATTTCCAGAAAATGGAAATGGACTTAGAAGATGCGTCTTTGCGAATGCCTGAGCGTGTCGAAAAGCTTTTGCCTTGGATTTTAGATACAGACAATAAGCTTGCTACGCGAAATAAAGATTGGATGGTGACTGAGCTTGAAAATTGGAAAGTCCTCTTTTCTCAGATCGAATCATCGCCGCTGAATATTACTCAGCAACAAGCTGTGCTGTTAAATGACGATAACAACTTAGTTCTTGCTGGCGCAGGCTCAGGAAAGACGAGCGTATTGACCGCACGCGTTGCTTACTTGCTACAGAGTCATCTTGCTCAAGCTGAAGATATTTTGATGCTTGCATTTGGCCGAGATGCAGCGAACGAGATGAAAGAGCGTTTGGTGAGTAAGGTGGGTCTTAGCGCTGAAAAAGTGAAGGTAAATACGTTTCATCAATTGGGTTTGCGCATCTTAAAACACGTTGAAGGCCAAGAAGTTACTATTTCGCCAATTGCGCTAGATGATCAACTTCGTAGTGCATGGTGCATCAACTGGCTTAAAAAACATTGGATGACACCGACAGCATTTAAACGTTGGCAAAAACATTTACAAAAATGGCCAATCGCATATCTTGCTGGTGATGAAGAACTGGGTAGTCACGTTGAAAACCCGAAACTTATTGCTTGGTTAGAAAAGCAACTCATACAATTGTGTAGCCTAGGAACGAGTAAGAAAGAGATCCAACAAAGCTTGGTGGATCATTCTGATTATACTCGCCTAAATAGCGAACTTTCCCTTGTTTGGCCTTGTTATACCGCATGGCAAGAAATGTTGAAGCAAGAGGGACACATCGATTTTAATACCATGATTACCCGAGCGACTCAGTATGTTGAGAAAGGGAAATTTCGCTCACCTTATAAGTATATTATGATCGATGAATACCAAGATATATCTCCTCAACGCTTAGCACTTATTGAAGCGATGTGTCAGCAAAATGAACACCAAGAGTGTGTGTTGTTCGCCGTAGGGGATGATTGGCAGTCTATTTATGAATTTGCAGGTTCAGATGTGGATTTAACCACGGGTTTTACCAAGCGCTTCCCACATTCAACCGTTCATCATTTGGATACGACTTATCGTTTTAATAACCGATTGGGCGAGGTTGCGAATCAATTTGTTCAGCAGAATCCGGCCCAATTACAAAAATCATTGAATAGCCATAAACAACAGAAAGCAAAGTCTGTGATTTTGGCGCCGAGCAATAACGTTGAAAAGATTTTAGATGATCTCAATCGCAAAGCGAAATCACCGCAGACGGTACTGTTGCTTGGACGTAACCATTACCATAAGCCAGAGCTGTACAACGATTGGAAAAAGCAGTTTGGTCAACTTTCAATTGAGTTTATGACCTGTCATGCCAGTAAAGGTAAAGAAGCGGATTTTGTTATTATTTTGTCTGTAGACGAAGGGCAATTCCCGGCGAGAGTAAAAACTCTGCATTTAGATGGCGCGTTAACTCAATCGACGGATACATTTGCGTACGCGGAAGAGCGTCGTTTGTTTTACGTAGCATTAACGCGTGCCAAAAAGAAGGTTTGGGTTACGAGCAAAGGCGATGGTTCCTGTTTTGTTCGAGAGCTTGCTGGGGATGATTATCCCGTTCAAATCCAGAAATAGGGAAAGTACGTATGAGTAGCCAATTTTGTATCGTATTAATGACTGTTGGAAGTGAGCAGAATAAAACCCAGATTATTGAAGCCGTGTTATCACATAAGCTTGCCGCATGCATTCAGTCAATGCCAATAGAAAGTCATTACGTATGGGATGACCAAGTTTGTTGCGATAGAGAATTATTGCTTATCATGAAAACGACGCGCTCATGTTACGAAAAACTTGAACAAGTAATTGTGGAAAGCCATGAGTATGAAGTTCCTCAAGTTGTTCAAGTTCCCTTTGTGGACGGTTTTAATCCATATTTAACCTGGATAGAAGAGAACACGCATTGCTGAAGATCTGCTTTAGCCATTTCAAATAACCAATGCTGTTGAAAGTCATTTTGAACGCACATTTATTCTTCAAACAATCGTTTTCATTTCATCAAAGTTTGATTTACGTAAATGTCACACTTAGAATCTTGACTCTAATAATTATCAAATAAAAGTTAAAGTCATGAAACTGGAAACCGTCGATTATCTTGCTGAAGATGCAGCTGAACAATTTGTTAAGTCGCTACGTGAGACCGGGTTTGGTGTATTAAAAAACCACCCAATTCCTAAAGAGCTTGTCGAATCAATCTATGAGAATTGGTACAAGTTCTTTATGTCTGAGCAGAAAAATGAATTTCGATTTAACGTAGAAACACAAGATGGTTATTTCCCGCCGTCAGTTTCTGAAGTGGCGAAAGGGCACGCTGTAAAAGACATTAAAGAGTATTTCCATGTTTACCCTTGGGGCCAAATGCCTGAAGAGCTAAAAGAGCAGATCATGGATTACTATCAGCGTGCAAATGCCTTTGCAGAAGAGTTGCTGGGCTGGGTTGAAGAATTTGCTCCTAAAGAAGTTCAAGAGAAGTTTTCAATTGCGTTGTCTGAAATGATCAATGGCAGCGATAAAACGTTATTGCGCGTACTTCATTACCCACCGATGACTGGGGATGAAGAGCCTGGTGCAATCCGCGCAGCAGCTCACGAAGATATCAACCTATTAACGGTTTTACCTGCGGCAAATGAACCTGGTTTACAGGTAAAAGGCAAAGAGGGTGATTGGATTGATGTACCATGTGATTTTGGTAATCTGATTATCAATATCGGCGATATGTTACAAGAAGCATCGGGCGGTTACTTCCCGTCAACCACGCACCGAGTGATTAACCCAACGGGGGCGCGTCAAGAGCAGTCGCGTATCTCTTTGCCACTCTTTTTACACCCTAAGCCAGAAGTGGTGCTATCTGAACGTTACACAGCAGACAGCTACTTAATGGAACGCTTGCGTGAGTTAGGGGTTATCTAGTTAGACACTCGAATCTAATAATCGAGCAGGGCCAGGGATTTCAATTATAAACGTTGTTCCTTGGCCTTTTTGGCTTTCACACTTTATGGTGGCGTCAATCCGCGCCAAAACATTGAAGACAATAGAAAGCCCAAGTCCCGTTCCTCCGCAATCTTTGGCTGTACTAAAGAATGGGTCAAAGATCTTGGGTAAGTTTTCCTCGTCAATACCATTACCATTGTCACTTACGATAATAGTGACTTTGTCTTCTCTAAAATCCCCCATCGTGATGGTAATAGTTGGCGTGTCTATATTGTCGAAAGCGTGATTACGTGCGTTTAACACTAGATTAGAAATAGTGTGATAGATCGCTCCGGAATCCGTACTAAGCTCAATGCTCTGAAAATTCTCTGTATGGATTCTAATTCCTTTCATACTTGGGCCGAGCGCTAATATGGTGTCATTAATTTTCTGACCAATATCGAGCTTATCAATCAATGAGTGAATGTTATCGGATGAAAGGCGTTTAAAGCGTTGAATGATCTCAGCGGCTCGCGTGAGGTTGGTTACAAGTATCCGTGTGATTTCGTTGTTTTGATTTAGGTAATCATCAAAATCCGTTTTTGTTAGTTGATTTTCATTCACCTTTCTCGTCAACGTTTTAGTTAAATCTTCCAAGTGTGTAGACGTTGTAATACCAAGCCCGATTGGCGTGTTTATCTCATGTGCAACACCTGCGACCAGTTTACTGAGTGAAGCCTGTTTTTCCGCTTCAATAAGTTGGTTTTGTACTGTTTGTAATTTCTTAATGTTCAATTGTAGCTCTGTGTT
>Ga0209272_10000544_pt1 | contig 29936 bp, 17 predicted proteins | sample tdDd002_FD_187125 | JGI IMG/M metagenome (GOLD analysis project Ga0209272, IMG submission 187125) | Marine sediment microbial communities from the Atlantic coast under amendment with organic carbon and nitrate - tdDd00.2 (SPAdes)... | ecosystem: Environmental > Aquatic > Marine > Coastal >... | reverse complement strand
TTCCTGGAATTTCACCAGTATTTACCCACATGTTTGCAGCCAAATCGATATGGTCAAAATCTACGCCACCATCTTCTACTGCAACAATTACACTAGGATTTCCCGTTTCAATTTGCCAGGCTTCCAATAGACTAATATCGGCACCAGCTGTACCATCATTTTGTCCGGTATTTTCATAATGCCATTGCTCAGAGAATAATGGATCATTTGTACCAGAAGCTAATGCAGTTGGTTCTATTTCTTGTCCATTTTCAGCACCAACAAGACGAGTGGCGTGAACACCTTCAGCCATGGAAATTTCGGCAACATTACTATAAGAGCTTATTAGTTGAGAAACCGGTGTTGAAGAGTTAAATTCAAGTTCGTACCATAAGTGCAAGCCATGTTTTCTGTGCTTGGCTTCGAATTTACCAGCATGACGAAAAACACGACGCATTTTATGAGCTTTAAATTTTTCATTTACTCTGTTAAGTCCTTCAATGTTGGTTTTAACAAATTCCGGTTTGTTTTTTAAGGACACTTTTTTTGCTTCGAGAAGAACTTGATGCAGGGCATCTACTTTTTGGTTTTCTTTTTGTTCGAATTTAATACGGATTATTCCTTTGTATTTTCCATCCGCATTAATGGCTTTGGTTTGGGAATATCCAGTTCCCACAATAAAGATTAAACAAATAAAAAGAGTAAAAAATCTTTTCATAATTGGTTGGTTTAAAAAGTGAATATTTTGATAATAATGAATAAGTTAGTTAAAAAAGATCTGTTAATCAATACTATTGTTTTAAAATGATTTAGAGTGAAATAAGGATGAATGTTATGTATATTTTTAATGTAAATGATATAACAGCTCTATAGGGTAGGATTATAAAAGAGAATGACAATTTGATTGTTTAGGAGAAGATTATTTAAAATTAAACTATTTTAAAAGTTAAGTAAATAAGAAATTTGGTCAAAAAAAACAATATGATTTTTAATGCCAAATATTTTGTATCAGGTTTATTAAAATAATATTGAACTTTTCATTCCTATACGATTCATAAATTCGTACTTTCGGATTGTAATACGATAAATAATGTCAGAATTAAATATATATAGAGCATCAGCCGGATCTGGAAAGACTTATACCTTAACAGGAGAGTTTTTGAAATTGGTTTTTCAGGATCCATCAAACTACAAAAGTATTCTTGCCGTAACCTTTACAAATAAAGCCACGGATGAGATGAAATCCAGGATATTGAAAGAAATTCATGTGATTTCTTCTGGGAATGATTCTCCTTATGCAGATGCTTTATGTGAAGAAAATAAGTTAAGTGTTGCTGAATTGAAGCAGCGAGCAACAGAAATTTTGAATAGAATGTTACATGACTATTCTCGTTTTTCTGTGACGACTATTGATAGTTTCTTTCAAAAAATAGTGCGCTCATTTACACGTGAAATTGGATTGCAAATGGGCTATAATATTGAGCTCGATCAAGGACGTGTTTTAAATGAAGTAACAGATCTATTGTTACAAGATGTTGACAATGATAAACAATTGAGATCCTGGCTTACCTCATTTGCTGAAAATAAAATTCACGAAGGAAAAACCTGGAATTTTAAGCAAGATATACTCGTATTAGGAGGAGAAGTGTTCAAAGAGGATTTTCAGAATTTCTCGGGAACACTAATTGATAAATTATCCGATAAGAAATTTTTAAGTGGGTATCGAAAGATATTGAATGAAATAAAAGAGGAGTTTGAATCTTACTTTGCTCAGATTGGAGAAAAAGCTAGAAACGTAGTGGAGAATCACGCTTTGGATGTTTCTGATTTCTCGTATGGAAAATCGGGTGTAGCAGGATATTTAACAAGTCTTGGTACGGGAACTAAATTTGAACCAGGAGCCAGAGCAAAAGCTGCAATTGATGCGCCTCAGAAATGGTACGCAGGAAAAGCTTCCGCAGAAACCAAAAAAGCGGTTGAAAGTGCATTTGATGCCGGTTTGAATCAGCTCTTGAAGGATGCTGTAAAATATTACGAAGAGCAGGGAATGCTTTATCGTTCTACCGATAAGACCTTGAGTTATATCTACACCTTAGGAATTCTTACTGATCTTTCGAAAAAAGTGAGAGAATTTTCAGAGAGTGAAAATATTTTTCTTTTATCAGATGCCAGTAGACTTCTGAGAAATATTATTGGAGAGAATGATTCTCCTTTTATTTATGAGAAAATAGGGAATGTATACAAACACTTTATGATTGATGAGTTTCAGGATACTTCATCGATGCAATGGGATAATTTTAGACCATTGGTTGGAAATTCTTTGGCAGAAAATCAACGCTCTTTGGTTGTGGGTGATGTAAAACAATCCATTTACAGATGGCGAAACGGAGACTGGAAATTGCTTGCAGATCAATTGGATATTGACTTTGAGAGTTTTGGTGTAAATGGAATGAGCTTGAATTACAATTGGCGAAGTACCAAAAATGTTATTGATTTTAATAATGCTGTTTTTGCTCTTGGAGCTCAACTATTACAAAATGACTACAATGCTTCAATTCCAAATGAAATATCTGAAAGTTTAAGTGAGGAACAGGAAAAAATCGTAAATGCATATCAGGATGTATACCAGCATTATCCAAATAAAGGTGAAAAATTACCGGGATACGTGAAATCGCATTTTATTGAGAAAGATTCAGAAAGAGATTGGACCGAGCCGGTTTTGGAAGACATTCCACTAAAGGTTGAGGAATTGCAAGCCAATGGATATAGCGCAAGAGATATTGCAATTTTGGTTCGAAATGGAAAAGAAGGTGGTTTGGTTGCTGATACACTTATGGCATATCGTGCGAGTGAAATGGCAAGGGAGGATGTGAATTACGATGTGATTTCAAATGATTCTTTGTATCTGAAAAATTCTTCGGCAATCAATTTTTTGGTTCATTTGCTTCAATATTTGGTTAATCCTGATGATAAAATAAACATTGGCTTTTTACGACAAGAGTATTGTTTGTATGTGAAGGATAAGTCAGATTTGTCTGGCGACGAATTGTATGTTGTGGGTAAGGATGATAATTTTAATGATGTCTTTCCAACTGAATTTGTTGAGGCGATTTCAGAATTGAAACGTCAGCCTTTGTATGATTTAACTGAGAAATTGATTCAGATGTTTAATCTGAATGAAAATCCTCAAGATTATCCATTTTTAGAAGCTTTCCAGGATTTTGTTTTGGGATTTACAAAGAGTGATTCTCCTGATTTGAATTCATTTGTACTGCATTGGCAAGATCGAAAAGATAAGGAAGTGATTTCCGTTTCAGACGATCAGGATGCGATTCGCATTATGACCATTCACAAATCGAAAGGACTGGAATTTAAGGCTGTAATTTTACCATTTTGCAATTGGGATTTAGACAATACAAAACACACAAATATTCTCTGGTGCCAACCTAAAGTGGAAGGGTTTAATGTTTTGGATGTATTGCCTGTTCGTTATGCAAGTACTTTAAAAGATACCATTTATTACGAGGAGTATTTTTCTGAGAAATTGCAATCCTATATTGATAATTTAAATCTCTTATATGTGGCTCAAACTAGAGCTGAGGAGGTGTTTATCAGTTATTCTCCATTAACAGGCAATAAGGAGCTAAGAACGGTTGCTGATTTGCTAAAATTTGCCTTCGAAAAGTCGAATGAGTTTCCATCGGATTTCTTTGGCAATAAGCTCATTTCATTAATAGATAATTGGAATGATGAAGGTAAAGTGTTCGAATTGGGAGAAATAAAGGGTAAAAAGAATGATGAATCTGATAAAAGAGAAAAGGAGAAAATGACCAATTATCCAGCTTCATTATTAGATGACAGACTTAAGTTACGATCACATTCTGCTGATTACTTTGATTTTTCGGAGGCTGAATCGGTTGAAACATTTTCACCGGTGAGTCGGGGGAATATATTGCACCAATTGTTTCAACTTATCGAATATGCAGATGATTTGGATAAGGCTGTTGAAAGTTTGCAATTCGAAGGAAAGCTTGACAGCAAACAGGCTGAAGAGGTTAGAAATTTTGCAAAAGATCTTCTAAACGATTCTAAGTTTTCTTCATGGTTTTCTAAGGATTGGACTGTTGTGAACGAGCGAGATATTTTAAAAGGGAATGGTGATGTTTACAGACCCGATAGAGTTATTTACAACGATAAAACAGCCATTGTGATCGATTATAAATTCGGTAAGAAAAAGGATAAAAAATACGAAAAACAAGTATTAACCTATAAAAAACTAATTCAGCAATTGGGTTTCGATGAGGTTAAAGGTGTTGTGCTTTATGGTAAACTATCTGAACTTGTAGAAGTATAGTTTAGATCCTATTAAACAGTTAAAAAAATGATTATCTTGCTGAACATATCTTAAAAAATAAATACACCATATGAGATTTATAATTATTCTGCTAGCATCTTTATTCCTATTTAATTCGTGTGATATAATTGTATCTGGAATTGAATCTTTTTCGACCATTAAAGAGGAAACAAAAAAACAAAAACGTGAAAAAGAGGATAAGAAATTTAGTAAGTCCTTACAGAAGAAAAATGGGGAGAAAAAATATCTTTATGAAAATGGCAATATTAAATCTGTTGTTAATTATAAGGACGGAAAAAAAATAGGAACAAGTTTTACTTTTTATAAATCTGGAGAGAAGCAATACGATATTCCTTATGTAGATGGAATGAAGCATGGTAAAGTGTTGTGGTATTATAAAAGTGGAAAAATTTATAGAGAGACAGAGTATAAAAAAGGAAAGAAATCGGGATTCCAGCGTAAATATTGGGAATCGGGAAAGCTGAAATCAGAAATGGAATATCATGATAACATGCTTAGTACTGGACTAAAAGAAATATCAAATACAGGTAAAGTTAAATCTACTCCATCAATTAGGGTAGAAAGAATTGACAGGTTAAAGACTGCAGGAGAGTACATTCTTAAAATGAAATTGAGTAACGATAGAAGCAAGGTTGAATTCTTTTTTGGTGATTTAGTGGATGGAAAATATATTCCTGAAGATGGTCGTGGTTTTAGTAGAATGGATGTCAAAAAAGGTGTTGCTACTTTTAAGTTTAAAGTGAATAGAGGAAAACAGGTGATTACCGACTTTAAAATCATAGCAATAGAAACAACTCGATACAAAAATAAAAGAGTTATCACGAAAAATGTTCCAATATCCATTCGGAATCAATAGTAAAAAATCAATTTGATAGATATAAAGCTCCTTTTAAGGAGCTTTTTTTATTTGCGAAAACTGATAAAGCAATTTTTCTTCTCAGGTCTTAATTTCTTATCTTTAAGAGAGATAACTCATCACACTAATTTACTAAAACACTGAACAATGACTACGAGAACTATTGTAAGCATGCCAGGCGATGGTATTGGGCGTGTTGTACTTGACGAGACCAAGAGAATTTTATCTGCATCAGGCTTCCATGCCAATTATATCGAAGCTGATATTGGATGGGAGTTTTGGTGTAAGGAAGGTAACCCACTTCCCGAGCGTACTATTAAATTATTAGAGGAGCATAAAATCGGTTTGTTTGGAGCTATTACTTCTAAACCAAAGGATGATGCATTTAATGAACTTGCTCCCGAATTAAGAGAAAAAGGCTTTGTGTATTCCAGTCCTATTGTGGGATTGCGTCAACATTTTAATTTGGATATTTGCATTCGTCCATGTAAAACTTATCAGGGAAATCCACTGAATTTTATTCGCAGAAGCACAAGTGGTTCGTTTGAAGAACCAATGGTTGATGTGGCTATTTTTAGGCAGAATACAGAGGGTTTGTATGGAGGAGTTGAGTGGTCCAATCCCGACAATACGGTTTATGCTGCATTAACCAGTCATCCGAAATTCGTGAAGAACTTTGGTGCCGTTCCTCGTGAAGAACTGTCAATCTCAACTAGAATTTTCACAAAAAATGGAACTACAAGAATTCTAAGAGCTGCTTTTGATTATGCCCGAAAATACAAGTATAAATCGGTTACAGTTTGTGAAAAGCCGAATGTGATAAGGGAAACCTCGGGGATGATGTTTAAGCTGGCTCAGGAAATTCAGAAGAAGGAATATCCGGAAATAGAATTGTGGAATACCAATATTGATGCTCAAATGATGTGGTTGACCAAGAACCCAGAGAATTACGGTGTTATTGTAGCTGGAAATATGTTTGGAGATATTGTTTCGGATGCTTTCGCCGGATTAATAGGAGGTTTGGGCTTTGCTTGTAGTGCACAAATGTCAGACGAAGGAGTCGCTGTTTTTGAGCCTACTCATGGATCTGCACCAAAATATGCAGATTATGAAATTCCAATAGTAAATCCAGTAGCAATGGTGGAATCAGCTTGCATGATGCTGGATTATATTGGCGAAAAAGAAAATGCCAGTAAAATTAGAAAGGCAGTTGCTGAAGTAATCCTCGAAGGAAAGGTTCAAACCTACGATATGATGAAAATGTCAGGAAAGCCTGAAGTGATTCAAAATGGAGCTGCCTCTACGATTGAAATGGCAAATGCAATTATCGAAAAATTGTAATTATGAGAGAAACTGTGAAACAATTGTGGCCCGAATTGATTTGGATTTCAAATGAAAATTTACGAGAGAGAACAGCTCAAGTGTGGGAAATAGCTCTCGAAAGAAGTGTTCTTTCCGCTGATGATTTGAAAAAGATACCTTTCACCTTACTTTGCGGACCTGGTCTTAAAGTTAGTTTTATGGATCACAAGCAATGTGTTGTGCATGTGGCTAAGGAGAGTGGAGAAAAAATGAATTCTTTTTTTAAGGATGAGCTACCTGTTGATATGGATGTTTTGATCTCAGGTGCGATTTTGTGTGATGTAGGTAAATTACTGGAATATGTTCTGGACGAAAGGGGAAAAGCTGTACAGGGAACCTATGGGAAATATTTACGACATCCATTTTCAGGTGTTGTGTTAGCCGAAGAATGTGGAGTACCGCCTGAGGTTTGTCATATTATTGCCACTCATGCAGGAGAGGGAGATATGGTAAAACGTAGTACAGAAGCTTATATAGTGCATCATGCCGATTTTATGACATTTTTACCATTTAAGGAACGTTTAAAAATTTAAATCAATATGAATTACAGCTATCTTAATTGAAGATAGCTGTTTATTTTATTCTTCTTTTAAGATAGCACCCACACTACTTACATATTCTGATGGTTCATTTTGTTTTGCCCATTTAATTTTGTGTTGAAATAAATCACTCATAATTTTACTCACATTAAAACCAAACGCAACCAAATTGTATCTTACCTTTTCTGGAATATGGCATTGATTTCCTTTAATAAGAGCACATATTTTACAAATTTCACAACTGTTTGCTGCAATCATTTTACCATTTACAGGTTCAATTTCTGATAGGTATGATTGTAGTTCTTCTTTTATAAAATTATAAGCTGTTAATGAACGATCTTTTTGACTAATAAAATCAAATTGGTTAGGAGAGGTGTAGAATAAATACAAGTTTAATTTTGGATAATTTTTCGCATAATCAATGAATGGAGGACAATTAGGAGGGCAGGTCCATTTTTGATTGTAATTTGGGCATCCCGTTTTACAATAGGAATTGAATTCTTCTGGAGATAAATAAGCTAATATTTCATTGGTTGAAACATCCAGTTTTTTGAATTGAATTTTTATTTCATTGTTTTGATATGTCTTAATGATGTACTTATTCTTTGTCTCAATCATGATTTTTAATTCAGTTTGTGCACAAAAATAGAATTTTTCATTGTGTTGAAAAATCATGTGCCACATAAGTGTTAAGGATTGTGACATCGGTTGCGGTATTTTTGTATCTTCGTATCTTGAATTACACCCAAAAATTTATTTATGCTCTCATTTGATGCGATCGTTGTTTTAATCGTATTGGTTTTCATACTGATTTCCTTCTACAAAGAATGGATAGGTCCAGCATTTACTTTCCTCATAGGAGTGGTTATTCTTGGCATATCAGGAATTTTGACCCCATCTGAAATATTAAGTGGTTTTGCCAACGACCAGGTTGTTGTAATTCTTATGCTTTTATTAATTGGTGATATTATTCGTGACCTGGGAATTGTAGAAACTTTATTCGACCGGGTCTTTCAAAGAGCTAAAGGATATAGGCAATTCATGGCTCGAATGATGTTTTTGGTCGGTGGATTTTCAGCATTCTTAAACAATACACCGCTTGTTGCAGTTATGATGCCATATGTTCACAACTGGAGCAAACGTAACAATATTTCTCCTTCGAAACTTCTTATCCCATTGTCGTATGCAGCTATTCTTGGAGGTTGTATTACATTGATTGGAACATCTACAAACTTGATTGTGAATGGAATGGTTAAGGATCAGACAATTGTTCCAGCCTTGTCATTAAGCATGTTTAGCTTTGCTTATGTTGGAATTCCAATGATGTTTATAGGATCAATTTATTTATTAATTGTTAGCAAAAAATGGTTGCCGGAAAAGGCTGATGCTTTAGGTGAATTTTCAGAAAATACCAGAAAATATATCGTAGAGGCACATGTGAAGCCAAACTCCGATTTAATAGGAAAAACGATCGAGGAGGCAGATTTGAGAAATCTTAAAGGTTTGTATCTTTTTCAGATCAACAGAGGAGGTGTCCGGGTAGCTGCTGTTTCTCACGAGTTTAGATTGGAAGAGGGAGATCGATTGCTGTTTGCCGGAGATACAGAAACCATTGCCGATCTGGTTTTACCTAACTCAGGACTTACCCTGCCAACTGTGGGAATGCTAACTCACAAAAAGCATTTGGAAGTTGTCGAGATTGTAATTTCTCACAATTCTACTTTGATTACTAAAACGGTAAAAGAGGCTAATTTTAGAGGTCAATTTGATGCTGCGGTAATTGGTATTCATAGGAATGGTGGAAGAGTAAGCGGGAAGATTGGGGAAGTAAAATTACGCGCTGGCGATGTATTGTTGCTTCTTGGAGGTGATGATTTTGTGGAGCGAACTCACCGAATTCAGGATTTTTATTTTATTTCCAAAGTAAAAGAGTTTAAAAAACAGGAAGGTTACAAGGTTGGTTTATTGTTGGGAGGAACGGTTTTAGCCGTAATTTTATCTGCCTTAAATATTGTGCCATTATTTATGACCTTAATCGTAATGATTATAATAATTCTGGCACTCAAAATATCCAACCCTAAGGATATTGCCACCATGGTCGATTTTAATCTGGCATTAATCATATCCCTCTCGCTCGCATTTGGAACGGCGATGATCAAATCTGGTTTGGCTGAGATAATTGCTGATTTGTTGATATCAGTATTTCTTCCAATGGGAAGAGTTGGTGTACTTTTTGGTATTTATTTGATTACTTCAGTTTTGGCTGCTTATATTACCAATAAGGCTGCCGTCGCTATAGTGTTTCCTATATCCTTAACAATGGCTTTAAATTTGCATTTGGATCCGGAACCGTTTGTTTTAATTGTTGCCTTTGCAGCAGCAGCTAATTTCATGACTCCAATTGGCTACCAAACCAACTTAATGGTTTACGGACCAGGAGCATACTCTTTCAAAGATTTCTTTAAGATTGGATTTCCCCTAACAATCATTTATATGATAGTAACTGTTTTGATGTTGTCATATATTTATTTTTATTAGTTGATTTTTTAGCAGAAAAAGAATTTTAGGATACAACATACATGAACTTTAAGCAAAGAAAAGAACTACTTTATTTTGCAATTTTAGCATCATTGAAGGCAGGAGAGGAGATTTTAAATGTCTATCAGTCTGATGATTTTGAAATACAATTAAAATCAGATGATAGTCCTTTAACCATTGCAGATCAAAGAGCGCACAAGGCAATAGTTTCAATTATTGATGAATTGGGAATTCCTGTTTTGAGTGAAGAGGGAGAACATTCAAGCTATGAAGAACGAAAATTGTGGAAGCAATGCTGGATTGTGGATCCTTTGGATGGAACAAAGGAATTTATCAAGAGAAACGATGAATTTACAGTTAATTTAGCTTTGATTGATGAAGGAAAACCTGTTTCAGGTGTTATCTACGTTCCTGTATATCGTCGATTGTATTTTGCGGATATAGAATTAGGAGCATTTCGTACGGATGATATTGAAAACTGGGAAGACGGTTTAGATAAATTAATTCAAGCTTCACGTCAATTGCCATTTGAATACAATAGTGATGAAATAAGAGTTGTTGGTTCTCGTTCTCACATGAATGCAGAAACACAATCTTATTTTGAGGAGCTAAAAAAGGATAATCCTGAAGTTAAGATTATTGCGAAAGGTAGTTCACTTAAACTTTGTATGATTGCAGAGAACGAAGCTGATATATATCCTCGCTTCTCTCCTACAATGGAGTGGGATATTGCTGCTGGTCATGCAATTGTATCTGCTTCTGGAGGCAAGGTGCTTCATATTGACTCCAAAACTGAATTAACCTATAATAAAGAGGATTTGTTGAATCCGTCTTTCATGTGTAAACGATAACAATCAACCTTAAATACAACTAAAATAACAAACCAATAATGAAAAGATTACTTACTTTCGGTCTGCTATGCTTTATCTGTTTCCAGATGGTAGCACAGACCCAAAAGGTACCATTAAGTCATACTGATTATGATGGATGGAAAAACCTTAAAAATCAAAAGATTTCGAACAATGGAGAATGGATTACTTATGAGGTAAATCCTCAAAAAGGAGATGGATTTCTGTATATATATCAGGTGAAAACTAAGAAATTAGATTCTATTGCCAGAGCTTACGACGCCATTTTTTCTCCAGGATCAGAGGTTTTGAGTTTTAAAATTAAAACTCAGTTTGATACCATTCGCCAGTCAAAGGTAGATAAGCTTGAGAAAAAGGATATGCCTAAGGATTCTATCGGAATTTGGAATCTGTCGGAGAATAGGATTTTGCGTTTTGGGAACTTAAAATCATTTCAAATGCCCGAAGAAAAGGGAGACTGGATGGCTTTATTGTTAGAAATGCCTAAGGAAAAAAAGGATTCAACTGAAAGTGATTCTACCCAAATTCCTTTGAAGAAAAAGAAAGGTAAAGACAAAAAGAATGGGAAGGATAAAGTTGAAAAAGGCGTACTGGTAATTAAAAATTACATCTCTGGCAAGGAGTATCGTTATAAAGATGTAACTGAGTTTTCCTTATCTAGAAATGGGAATGCAGTTAACTTTATTCAAGTAAAAGGTGATAGTATAAAAACTGCCTTGGTGAATAAATTCTCTGGAAAATCCGAGGAATTAGAGGCGGTTTTTGAACAAGAAGGAACAGCTAAAAAAGCTTCTATTTCACCAGAAGGCGATAAATTAGGTTTTATTTTTTCTGCTGATACAGTGAAAAATAAGTGCTATTCTTTGTATTACGCAGATCTTAAACAAGCCGTAAAACCTATTGTTGATACTTTATCCAATGAAATTCAGGATAATTGGACCGTAAGTGAAAATGGCAAGGTTTACTTCTCTCGTGATGGAAAGAAGATGTTCTTTGGTGTTGCACCTAAACCAGTAAATGAGAAGAAAGACAGCTTATTGGATGAAGAAAAATACAGAGTAGATGTTTGGAATTGGAAAGATCCTTTGTTGCAGCCACAACAGAAACTTCAAGCTGAGAAAGAGAAAAAACGTACTTGGTTAGCGGTTTATCATACCAAAGAAAACAAAATTGTACAATTGGGAAAGGAAGATATGCCTAATATTGAGCTGTTTGATCATGGAAATGCTAATCTTGCAATGGGTCGATCAAGCTTGCCATATCAGCAATTAACCTCATGGGACGATTGGTATTCTGATTACTATGTGGTTAATCTGGAATCGGGGAAAAAAGAATTGATTTTGGAAAAGAAAAACTCTGATGTGAGTATTTCTCCTGATCAAAAATTTATGTTGTGGTTCGAAACACAGGATAGTGTATGGTATTCGTATCAATTCGAAAACAAGAAGAAAGTGGCTTTAACCAATAAGATAAAAGCCGAATTTTATAATGAAAAACATGATACACCTAATGATCCTGAGCCATATGGATTGGTTGGTTGGACAAAAGGTGATAATAATTTGATAATTCAAGATCGTTATGATTTTTGGATGATTGATCCTACAGGAAAAAATGCTGCCGTAAATCTAACAAATGGATTTGGTCGTAGAAATAATATACGATTTGATTATTTGAAATTGGATGAGGATGAATTGTTTGTGGATTTTAAGAAGCCTCTATTGTTAGCTGCCTTCCATGAATTCAATAAAAAATCGGGAACTTTTAGATTAGAAAAAGAAAGCGATCCCAAGGAAATTATTTTCAGCGATGCCAGTTATACAAGTCTTAAAAAGGCGAAAAATGCTGATCGTTTAATTTGGAAACGTTCAACTTTTAAAGAGTATCCAAATCTTTGGACAGGAGGTTTGGATTTGTCGGACAAAAAGCAAGTATCAGATGCAAATCCACAGCAAAAAAACTATTTGTGGGGAGATGTTGAATTGGTAGATTGGACATCAGGCGATGGTGAGAAATTACAAGGATTACTATACAAGCCTGAAAATTTTGATCCAAACAAAAAGTATCCAATGTTGGTTTATTTTTACGAACGAACTTCGGATCGCATGCATCGTCATCATGTTCCTCAACCCAATTGGTCGATCATAAATCCTTCCTATTGTGTGAGTAATGGTTATTTGGTATTTATGCCGGATATTACCTATCCGAAAGTTGGATATCCAGGGGAATCAGCCTACAGTTCAATTGTTACCGGAACCTTGGCTATGATGGATCGTTACGATTTTATCGATAAGGAAAATATTGCTTTACAAGGTCAAAGCTGGGGAGGGTATCAAATTGCTTATTTAATTACCAGAACCGATTTGTATAAATGTGCAATGGCTGGAGCTCCAGTAACCAATATGACTTCTGCCTATGGAGGAATGCGATGGGGAAGTGGTATGAGTCGAATGTTCCAGTATGAGAGAACTCAAAGTAGAATTGGAGGAACTTTATGGAACAGTACTTTGCAGTATATTGAAAATTCACCAGTATTCTTTGCGCCAAAAATAAAAACGCCATTATTGATTATGCATAACGATAATGATGGTGCTGTGCCTTGGTATCAGGGTATTGAATTGTTTGTGGCCATGCGTCGTTTGCAAAAGCCTTGTTGGATGCTTACCTATAATGATGAGGCACACAATTTACGCAAGCGACCAAATCGAGTAGATTTATCGATACGAACCATGCAGTTTTTCGATTATTATCTGAAAGGGAAACCTGCTCCTGTTTGGATGACAGATGGAATACCAGCAGTTAAAAAAGGAAAATTTGATGGTTATGAATTAAAGGAGTAATACTGATATACATTTGGAATTTAAATGGTATAATACCATTACAAAAAGTATAGAATGCGTCCCAAGCGGGACGCATTTTTTATTTACAATAATGTTTTGATCCGGAGATCAAAAGTTTTAACTGATCAAACGCTTTTTTTAGGTCAAATTATGCTTCTATTCTCGATTTAGCCACATTTTTTAATTAGCCACATGCTTCGAGGCTTGCAAAAGGTGTATCAACTCTTGATTTTGGTGTATCGAAGCAGGTATGAGCTTCTTCAACTCTCGAAATAGACGCATCGAAGCATTATAAAGGTGCTTGTATTCATGGATTTATAGAGTAGAAGTTTTATTTTATCGCTTTAAGCTACCAGTTTACCTATTGGAGTAATTCTTTTAATAAATGAATGGGTGTGTTAATACAGAAGAATGTATGCAAACAAAACCCTTCATTTCCGATAAATGAAGGGTTTTTAAATCTTAATTGTTAGTTAAGAGTGTTGTGTGTTTGTTGTTGTGTTGCTTCTGGTTAGGTTTAACCAATATTATTTAGTGTTGTTGTTGTTTTCCGTATTATTTGCTAGCAAAGTAAATACCTTTCCAAGATAATTCATACAGTTTCTGTATAAATAAGTAAATATTACCGATATTGCTACGTCTTATAGTGAAAATCACTTTGTGTTTTACGCAAACGTTATAAATAGGAGTAAAAATTTCTTTTATGGAAAGTTTAGATCAAACGGATAAAACTATTTTAAGAATTTTGCAGAATGATTCAAAGAAAACTGCGAAAGAGATAGCTGCAATGTTGAACATTACAGTTTCTCCGGTATATGAGAGAATTCGCCGATTGGAAAATCAGGGATTTATTAAAAAATATGTAGCCATTCTCGATAAAAAAAGAATAGAAAGAAGTGTTACAGCCATCTGCCAGGTTTCCATGCGATATCATGATGAGAAATTTATTGATGAATTTGAAAAGCAAATTCAGGATTTAAAAGAAGTTCAGGAGTGTTATCACATGGCAGGACAAGTTGATTTTATTCTTAAAATTCATGTGAGAAGTTTGGAAGAATACCATGAGTTTGTACGCTTTAAATTATCTAAAATTAATAATATTGGAGTTTTGAATAGTACATTTGTTATTAAAGAAATAAAACATAGCTCGGAATATTACATATAGTTTTGTTACGAATTCAAAGTATTTCTTAATGTGATTTTAGTAACTTAGTATGAGTTCTAAGAATTTTTGCTCACTTCAATTACATTATGGGAGATAATTCTCAAAACATACCACCAGGCAAGTTTAGAAAGCAACTTTCCGAATATCAACAAGAAATTGATCTGCTTAAGGCACAAAATAAACGCCTTAAGAAGAAGGTTGATAGCCTGGTCGTGAGACAGTTTTCAGATGAGTTGGAATTACTTTTTAACGCTACCGGACAAGGAATCATTATTCGAGATGCTAATGGTAAGATTACTTTTGCCAATCCGGCAGCATCGCATATTCTTGGAGTTAAGAATGAAGCCTTATTAAACATCAACAGTTTCGAACCATCAAAAAAAAATAGATTACTTGATGGTACGATCATTACAGCAGATGAACATCCTGCAAAAATTGCTTTAACCACTGCTAAGGAAGTTCATCGTTCTATATTGGGTGTTTTTAATCCTGAGAAAAATACTTACATCTGGATAAGTATTACAGCTACACCAATGTTTGAACAGCAAAGCGATATTGTAAAAAGTGTTTATACTGTTTTTGAAGACATTTCTGGAAAAATTGAAGCTGATAATTTGCTAAAAGAAAATGAAGCTAAAGCAAAGGCTTTGATTAAAACCATTCCTGATTTAATTGTTCGTATCTCCAGAGATGGAAAAATAATTGATGTAAATGGTAGATTAAATGGACTGTTTAATGGAATATATCCGAATATAAATTCCGATATACGACAACTTTTTGAGCCTGAATTGTCTTTGAAATTTATTGATGCAATGGAGGAGGCTTTTGAAAGCCGTAAAGTTCAAATCTTCGATTACAGGATGAATCTTCAAAATAAAGGAATTTGCTACTTTGAGTTTAGGATTAATAGTGTCGGAGAGCGTGAGGTTACTACAATAATTCGTGATGTTACTGAGCAAAAAAGATCACAGCGAAAAATGGTGGAGGCTACGCGTAGGTTAACCACTTTAATTGGAAATTTAACGGGAATGGTATATCGTTGTCTTGCCGATGAATATTGGACGATGCTCTTTGTTAGTGATGGGGTTAAAGATCTGACAGGTTATACTTCTGAAGAATTAAACTATAATGCAGCTTTAGCTTATAATGATGTAATTTATTCAGAAGATAGAGATTACGTAGTTAAAGAGGTGGAAGATGGTGGGGTTCGAAATAAAAGATTTGCATTAGAATATAGGATTATAACTAAATCAGGACAACTCAAATGGGTTTTTGAACAAGGGCTTACAATAAAAGATAAACTTGGAAGACCTTTGTTTATAGAAGGATATATTGTTGATATTACCGAAAAGAAAATTGCAGAACAAAACCTTGTGTTAAGCGAGAGTAAGTTTCGTTTGTTGTTTAATTCATTAACAGAAGCCATTTTTGTACATCCATGGAGCATAGAAGGTTTTCAATCCTTTGTTGAAGTAAATGATATTGCTGTTGAAAGATATGCTTATACCAGGAAAGAGTTTTTAAAAATGAGTGTTGTTAATTTAGTCCCTGATGATCAACTTTCGGAGAATAAATTAAAAAAAATGCGAAAGACACTATCTGAAAAAGGGTGTTTATTTTTAGAGGGTGTACATAGAACTAAGCATGGGAAAGAATTTCCGGTAGAGTTAAATGCTAATTTAATTGAATTAAACGGAAAAAAATACATACAGTCAGTAGTACGTGATATCAGTGATCGTAAACGAGCAGAGGATGAGTTGGAGCATAAGTCTCAGGTGGAGGAATCAATTAGTAAAATTTCAGCCGATTTTGTTCGTGCATCGATAACCGAAATTGATGGTGCTATTAATAAAGCTATTGGTAAAATAGGAAAATTGATTCATGCAGATAGAGCATATATATTTCTATTGAAGGATGGTGGTAATAGTTTTGAAAGATCCTATGAATGGTTTCTGAACGATCGAGTAAAAGAATTTCCAACTACAAGCTTTTTTAGAGGTGAAGATATTGAGTATTGGCTGTATGAGCTCAAAAAACATGGAAATTTTATTGTTAAAAATATAAATGATCTTCCTAATGATGCATTTTCGAATATGAATCAGGATCCGAGAGGGTTTGTGAAGTCATTGTTTACTTTTCCTATTTTTACTCAGGATAAATTGTTAGGATTTGTTGGATTTGATACGATTGATAGGGAGAGAGAATGGGGAGATGATAGTGAGCTTTTATTGAGGACATTTACGGATATTTTAGCAGGAGTTATTAGCAGGAAACGTTACGAACAGGAATTAATATTTGCCAAAGAAAAAGCAGAAGAAAGTGATATGCTTAAATCAACTTTTTTGGCATCGATGTCTCATGAGTTAAGAACACCATTAAATGCAATTATTGGTTTTAGTACATTGGTAAAATCTGATTCTTCTCCTGAGAAAATCGTGAAATGGAATGATATTATAAAGTCCAGTGGTAAACATCTGCTTAAAATTATAGAATCTATTTTTGATGTATCCTTGCTTCAGGCAAAGGAAGCAAAAGTGAATTATAACAGAATTTCTTTGGACGATGTATTTCTTACTATTCAGCAATATATCAAGGCTGAATTAAAGAAATTGGATAAAACAAGTTTACAAGTTGTATTTAGTAAAGAAGGTGAGGATGATATTTATCTAAATACCGATAGAACAAAAATTATTCAAATGATAACTAATCTGTTAAATAATGCAATAAAATACACAGATTTTGGTTGCATTGAATATGGATATAAGGTAGAAAATGATGATCTTGTATTTTTTGTTTCAGATACAGGAATAGGAATATCAAAAGAACATCAGGAGGTAATTTTTGACATTTTTAGACAAGTTGATGAACCATATTTTGGTTTGCAATCGGGTGTGGGTTTAGGGCTTGCAATTTGCAAAGAAATAGCAAAGCTCTTAGATGGAGAATTGTGGTTGGAATCTGAAAAAGGAAAAGGATCTTGTTTCTTTTTTAAACTCAATAAGGCTATTTGTAAAGAAAATTGTGTTGAGAATGAATTTAGTAATGATATTTCAGTTCCTTACCTAAAAGGGCGTACGATTTTGGTTGTTGAAGATATTCAGTTTAATTATCAGTTAATTGAAGAAATGCTATTGTTGACTTCAGCCAAGGTAATATGGGCACAAACGGGTTTTGTAGCAGTTGATAAAGTTCGGAATAACAAAGAGATAGATTTGATACTTATGGATGTTAAGATGCCCCAAATGGATGGATACAGAGCTACCATAGAAATATTGAAAATGAAACCAGGTATTCCTATTATTGCTCAAACAGCCTACGCACTACCTGGAGATCAGAAAAAGGCAATAGATGTTGGTTGTAGGGCTTATCTCACAAAGCCTATTGATAAATCGAAGCTGTATGTGTTGTTGTCAGAATTCATAGGATAAGAAATGAATTATTATGAATATTATAGGTTTTGAATATCCATATTTTTTATACAGCTTTGTTAACATCTAAAAAATAAATAATCGTGAAACTATCTAGCTTTTTAAGTCTTATTATATCTCTGGTATTTTTTGTGGGTTGCAACACAAATGCTAAACAAAATAAGAATCGTGAGAATTTAACATCAAAAAATCAGTCTAAGACATATCTACCTAAATTGGTAACCGATCAATTGGCTAAGGAAGTTGAGGAACAATCGGGGATGGTGTATTATAATAATTTATTTTGGGTAAATAACGATAGCGATTGCCCTGCCGAATTGTATGCCTATGATTTATCTGGAAAGCTTAAAAAAACCATTAAAATTTTAAACGCTAAAAATATAGATTGGGAAGATCTTACCGATGATGAAGAATTTTTTTACATAGGAGATTTCGGAAACAATAATGGAATTCGAAAAGATCTGAGAATTCTTAGAGTTGCTAAATCAGAGATAGGAGAAGGTGGGAAGGTTGAATTGAATGCAGACATCATTACTTTTGACTGGAAGGATCAAATTGATTTTAAAAAAAGAAAACACGATCATGATTTCGATTGTGAAGCATTCTTTTCTTATGGAGATTCGCTTTATCTTTTCACAAAAAATTGGGCAAATTACAAGACTAGAATGTATGTGATGAATAAGAAGTTAACGCATCATTCATTGCAGCCTAAAATGGAATTTGATATTGATTTTATGGTAACAGGAGCTGATATTAGTTCTGATGGTAAGAATCTTGCCTTGGTTGGATATAAGGATTACAAAACTTATATGTATTTGTTTTCGAATTATTCAGAATTAAATTTTGATCAAGGGAAACAGGTTCGCATAGATATGAGCCCTTTGGGAGGTGCACAAACTGAAGGTGTAGTATATGATGATGCGGATGCATTATTTATTAGTACTGAAGCGACTAAGCAACCACAAGCCCTTTATAAAGTGGATTGGGAGCAATGGATGAATTGAACTCATTACTCCCTTAAAATTTATTTCATTCTAAAATAGCGATCTGACTTAGGATAATCTACTTGGCTGTTAATATTGGTGAGATATGAAATGATACTTTCAGCATCTGTTTGGCTTTGTTTTACGCCATTTTCAGGGAAAAAAGAATGATGGACTGCTGCAATGTAATCGTTCATTCCAAGTGTAAGTATGGTATCATCCGGCAGAGTATTGCCTTGTAGATCTTTGATGATGACATCTTGATCTGCTTGACTGATTTGAATTCCTGAATAATAAAATCCTGAACCAGAATTACGAAGAAATTTTTTGATATCAAAAACTGACATTTCATAGATTATGGTTCCATTATTAAAGGGGGAAATTTCATAAATTTCTCGTTTGGTGATATCTCCTTCATCAAGACTTGATCTTACACCTCCTGAATTCTGAAAGGAAAGATCAACATTCAATTGTAGTCGCAAAGCATCAGTGTAAAAACATCCAACCTGACTTCTACTGTGATATCTATTTGAGTAGCCAATTACATCAGTAAGGTAAGGTTCATCATTGTAATCATCAATAATTGCTTTTATCTCAGAATCAAACTCGCTTTGTTTATTCAAATCAATCAATTCAAAACTAAGATCTGTAATTTTTTTATTTTGAAGAGTCAAGTGAATTTTACCTAAATAATTAAGATAGCCACCTGATTGAAATATTGGAATTCCATTGACTGTTCTGTTTACTTTTGCATGAGAATGACCACCAATTATTAGATCAAAATAGGGAAACTTATTCGCAACTTGATTATCTCCAAGTACGTTGTCGTTTCCATTGTCTCCCAAATGGCTTAAGCAGATGTATAAATCCGATTCTTCTTCAGTTTTTATATTTGAATAAAGAGAAATAATATCTTCCGGTCTGTTGAAAGAAATATCCTGAACTCTCCAGGGATGTGTAGAAGGAATGGTTGCATCCTCTTTTCCATTGGTCTCAACCAAGCCTAAAAATGTTACTTTAATGTTGTCTTTTGTAATACTTACATATTCTAATGGATCTGGCAATATACTTCCATCTGTATCTACATTTGCACAAATCCAGTCGAAGTTTGATTGTTCCATTCTATCCTTCAAATTCTCTAAGCCATAATCAAATTCATGATTTCCTAAAGTGGCTACATCAAATTTTATTTTGTTCATCAAATCGATTAATGGATAACCTTTTTGAGGGTGATTGTCAACGGAAGGATTTCCGGAAAACAGATCTCCTGAGCTTACAACTATTACTTCATTTTTAATTCGTTGGTCATCTACTATGTATTTCACTTTCGAAAAATTATCTATCTGGGCATGTACATCATTAACACAGAAAATTGTAAGTGTTTTTACAGTATCATCAATAGGAGGAGCTTTTTCATCTTTACTATCTGAACATGATGCAAAAATGAGCAGGGCAATTAAAAAGTAGAATAAATTATTTTTCATAGTTGTGATTTGATTTATTGTAAAGACAAATGTATTTAATTTTTGAGAGTAATATTAATATTTCGTTCGATAGAGTCCTGTAAAGTGTTTCATGTTTCTTCTGTTGAAGTAGAATCAATTTAAATAATCTTGCTCTTTGATTTTGAAATCCTTAAAAAGCGTGTAATTTTGCAGTCCGTTTACTGAACAACCAAAATATTCGGATTGTATTACTGTAAATAAGAGAGATTTGAAAGATAAGTACAAAGAAATATTTGATAAAGGAACAGATTTACCTCTGGTTGAGGATTTCTATACCATACAGGGCGAGGGATATCACACAGGTAGTGTCGCAGAGTGTTAAATGCCTGGGAGTTATCCGTTCGAAACAATTATAAAATCACCAATAAAAAAAGAACTTATTGATAAAAATATAGAATAACTTTTTAAAAATTGTGACTTTCTTGAAAAAGTTGAAATTTTTGAATGATATTTTGAAGCCTTGCCAATTTTTGGTGAGGCTTTTTTTTATGTCTTAAATTTTGAAGAATCTTAAAGTTTTTTTAAGATAAAAGGTGAAGAGTAAAGTTAAATTTCGGTTCTGATATTTATTCAAATTCACTTTGTAATGAAATTTTTAATATTTTTTTTATAAGAATAATTCTATAATAATTTATTAGGTATAATGTTTCGTTTCAAGATTATTGTTTATAAATTCACAAGAGAAAATAGAAATAACTTGTAATGCCAAAGAATAAGATTTTCAATATGATGTACTTATTATATCATTGCAAGATGTGGTTGTGCAATAATTTATACTGATATAAGAAAACTAACTAATATTCTACAATTTCCTATTTGTACTAACTGAAATTGGAAAAAATATATTTGATTCAGACTGTGTATTGATTTGCAAAAGAGTATGATTGCAGCCGATTCTTCTCAATAACTTATTAAATAAATGGAATATGAATAATTTTTTAAAAATTGGATATGACTATGGTGTTAAGCCATTTTTTATGATTTTAGGAGATATGGAGTTTTCAGACCTATTTCGAAAAGCAGAGTGTATTGGAGTCTTATACATGTTTGCCAAAGATAATAAAGATTGCATGATTCCTATGGAGATAGCTTTTCTTTTTAAAAATGAAGAACCTGCGAAGAAATTTCTTGATATAGTTATAGGATGGGCTGAGAAATCTAATAATGATGGAGATGCTGTAGAAATGGAGTTTATTGAGAACAATAAAGGAGGATATACTATTGCAATCTCACCTGAGATTAAAAGATTTACAGAAAGGATGATTCCTTCTAATTATAAAGATAAAGTGACTCCAATAGTAATGGTTCAAACACACTTTAAAGAAATAGATAATTTAGGTCAAAATTATCTTAACTTCAAAAAGAACTATAAAAAGACTAAGGAAATTGCTATTGGATACGTTATTGGTTCTCCTTCAAATATTGAAAAGAAAAGTGAAAAGTTTTTTGTGAAAACACATTTCAAGTTCCATAAAGAGGATGAAATACCTAAAAATAGTTTTTCTTCAAGTTATAAAGCTGCAAAGGATATTTCAGATTTTAAACCAGAAGATTTAACAAAGCCACCTAAAGATACTATTGAACAGATATATGAGAGGAGAATCTCAGAAATGAAATCTTTATTGCCATTAACCATTAATAGATTAGAAAACCTTTGGTTAGGTGATTTGCAGAAACAATTAGAAGTAAATTACAACTTAGATATAATAAAACAAGCTATCTGTAACCTCACAATTTTTGAAAGAATAAAAAGAGATGAAAATATAGAAGAAGATTTTACAGGAACCAGCTATCCTAATAGACTTTTGGATTATTTGCTTTCCTCATTTGAATCATTTGATAGTTTTTATCCAGAAGATAAATTTTACACAGCGGAAAAAATTATCTCACAAATAAAGAATGATAAAAAAGAACTAGAAACATATTTAAATAAATGATATGGAACCAATATTAGTTGCCACATGCGCATTTTTGCTTGAAAACAAGGCGGCAATAGCCTCTAGCGTTATTGCTAGTGCCTCTTATGATACAATTAAAAAAGCATTAAACTTTTTTGGATTAAAAAGAAGAGTTGCCAAGTTTTTTATAAGTGATGAACAAATCGAAGAATACCTAAAAGAAATATGTGAAAAGGAATCTAAAAATCCGCATAAACCAGCACGAGACATTGAAGATTCTTATGAAGACATTACTGGCAAAGAATATAATTCTGAGTTATTTGATGAAATAAAATCTTGGGTTAAAGAAAACGAAGAGGCAATCAGTAGGACGACTATGAATTTCGAGAATGAATCTGGATTTAATATAGGTGTACAAAATGCAGGTGAAAATATTTTTAATATAAAAGGAGATTATAAACCGAAGAAAGGTTAGGATGAAAATTGACGAGCAAAATTCTGCACGAGATATTTACAATATTAAGGGAGACTTAGTTCTTGAGAATTCCCCTGAAGTAATAGATATATTGCATAAGCAAAATCAAGAACTATTAAAAAGTCAGTTTTCAATTTCTTTTAATGAATCTCTCCAGAATCAAATGACTGGAAAGATATTAATTTCTCGTGACGAAACTGTTCTTGATATTTCGAAAAAATTGGATGAAGAGTTTCAATTGTTAGTTCATGGAGAACCAGGAATAGGCAAGACAACTATAGTATATCAGTTTATCCAAAGTAGGGAAAATATAATTTATATTTCTCTAAAAGGAAAATCAGCATTAAGTGTTATTTCATACCTAACGAATAAGATTAGAGCTTTAAATAAAGAAGACCTAATAGAATTTGATAATTTAAACAAAGCCATTAATACATTCCAAGTAGAATTACAAAAAACAACAGAAACTGTTGTAGTTGATGATTGTGAACGAGATATAGAATTTATTAAAGAAATTATTCAATTAGATAAGTTTGATTCCAAATTTCTTTTTCTTTCAAGAAATCATTCATCATTTGAAACGGAAAATATTGATTTTTACCCGATAAAATGTTTTAGTGAAGAGGATGTAAAAGCTTTCCTACTTGCAAATTCAATAACTATTGGACATGTTAAATTTAATGAATTATACTTTGCTTCAAAAGGCAATCCACTCTATTTATTCTATTACTCACAAATGCAATTGTCTCCTTTACCTAAGGATGTTCAAAACTATCAAAATGTTATATGGAAGAATCTAGATTCTAAAACACAAGAATTCTTAATTTTCATTTCTATAGCATTCTCTCCTTTGACATTAATGGAGTTAAGTGAATTAATGAGATATGATTCCCCAATCAAACTTTCAGAAGATATTGATAATCTTTCAAGTCTTGTTAAAGTCAATGATGGTACCCTAACTTTATTTCATCCTTCGTTTAATGAGCATGTTCTCTTATTTCTAGATTCGAAAGGATTAAAAAAAACATATCAAGAAAGATTAGGAGACTTTTTCCTTGATAAAGAGGACTATATTCAAGCAACTTATTCTTTAATTGACTTTGCTCCACAGAAAGTAAAAAAGTATTTATTAGATGTATTTCCTGTTTTAATAAATATAGGTGAGCTTGAATTTGCAATAAAGGTTCTTAATACAATTATATCACTATCTAAAAGGAAATTCTATCAAGGGTATGCCCATTATCATCTATGCAGTTTATATCGATTAATAGGAAGACCTGATGAATCAAATGCTCATATTGACTCTGCATTAGATATTTTAAAAAACATTGATGAAAAATCAGACAAGAGGTATTATATAGCCACTTTGATGTTTAAAGCTATTAATAATATTGAAGACGGAAAAGTAAATGAAGGACTTGAAATAGCGAATAAAATACTTTCAAATATAAATGCTCTAGAAAAAGAATTTAAGGCAAGTGTTTTGGTGAATTTGTCCAAAATCTATACTGATTTATTTGAATTTGAGAAGGGTGCTATAGCATGTAAAGAAGCATTTGAAATATTTGAAGAAGATAACTTTGAAGAAGGCATGTTATCAAGCCTCACTAATTTAGTTACTTGTCTTGGTCAAATTGAAGGCTACTTAAATGATGCGGAAAAATATGGTCTTAGATTGTTGAAACTTCTGGAAAATAAAAATGAATTTATGAAAGAAGTGATAGTCTTAAATGCTTTAACAAGTATATTTCGACAAAAAGAGGACTATAAAAAAGCATTAAAATATGGTGACAGAGTCATCAAGCTATGTCAAGAATATGGTATGAAAGACAAGGTTATACTAAATCTTGTTAATTATGGTAATGTACTAAGAGATGATAAACAAACAAATGAAGCTTTAAAAATATATAATGAGGCTTTAGTATATGCAAAAGAGTATAAATTAGAAAAAGAGGAAGGTCGAATATATTGGATATTAGCTGGTATTGAAAGGGATAAAAGTCAATATACTGAAAGTATTGCTTATGCAGAAAAATCTATTTCAATTAATAAAAAAGTTAATTTTTATTATGGTGTAGCAAGTGCTTATAATGAGAAGGCAAAAACACTAATTGAGAAAGGGTTAAATGTTGAAGCTGCAAAAATGTTAGAGGAAAGTGCAGAGTACTATTTGAAGATAGAATACTTTGCTAATTCTTATCAAGCAAGATTGTCAGAAGCAGTGAGACTATATAAAAATGAAGGTAAAAGTAATGATGTAAATCGAGTTTTAAACAAGTTGATTAGCTCTGTACCAAAGAAAATAAAACCAGATAGCCTTTCTGAGTTAATTATAGAAACTTCATCAAGTAACGACACAATATTGAAGAATTTCAACAACGTATTTGAATTATATTTTAGGGAAAATAATACAAGTAACCTCACTTTGTTTTTTTTAGATTATCTAGCATTCTGTCAAAGCTTGGAGATAAATATAGGGAAAACGAACTATCTTAAAACATTAGATTTGATAATTGACAATCTAGGTGTGACAAAATTCTCATATAGTATTTTAGGTATTTCAATTCAACAATCCAGAAATTTATTGGATAATAAAGACCTGAATTATATCAATAAAAGATTACAAACAACATTACCACTTTATAATATTCGGAATCTATCAGAAGAATATGTGTTTATAACCTCAATAAACCAATTAATAAATTTAGAAGTTCACACTTTCAATGATGAGTTGACTTGTATGAAATTAGCTATGATGTTAATTCTATTCCTAAATGAACATCCACAGATTATAGAAAATGGGAGCAAAGAAAAATTAGAAAACTTCAGTAATGTATGGATTCTTAGCTATTCTGAAGAAATAGAAAAAGCCTTGGGAGAATATATTGGAAGTAGTGACAAAATATTCTCAGAAATGTTTCAATCAATTCATACAGAGAAAAATGATTATGAGATTCAGGACATGATTATCATTAGTGAGGATTTTAATGAATTTTCTGACATAAATAATTATCCAGATAATAAAGTGTCTCTTTATTTCTTAGTAATGTCTATTGCTGGTATAAAAGGACATTTTTATCATGAAGATATCAGGAATAATCCAGAAAAGAGACAAAAGATATTGCAGGTTATTGCTAATATGTATGATTATAAATCAACAGAAGGGGATACTTTAAATTCTCATTCTGCTTATAATATTAACTTTGATAGTTTGGAAATATAGTTGTAAGGTAGCGTAAAATATATTGTATTATTGCTTATTGTAATGGACAATTAACGAACTTAACCTATTGTATAAAAAAAAAACTAATCTGTGAATTCTAGACTCGTTAAACAGAATTGATGAATAGTAGTTAAAATATAAAAAATTGTCTTTAATATTCTGTTAAAATGTTTGTTGAAGTGTCCTACATATTCCTAAGTCTAATATTTTCAAGGTGAGATTTCTTATTAAAGAAAGTTATGAAACTAAAACAACTTTATAATTAAATTTTAAATGTAGAATGAATTCAAATCCAATATTTACTACTAATTTTTTATCACACTATATTTCTGACTTTCGGATATCATCTGTTCCTGATATAAGAGGTATAACAATTATTATTAGGAATTTAGTACAAGAACTAGAGTCGGGAAAGATGGAATCTCTTAAGGAAGAAGAGATAAAATCTAGGTTTGTGACGTTGTTTTTTGGAGATGTTCTGGGGTTTAATTACGGTAATTCAAATGAATGGTTATTGAGAGAAGAGAAAAAATCAATAACTGATGGAAAGAAGTCTGATGGAGCATTGGGGTACTTTTATAAAGAAAAAGAAAAGGATGATGTTCGAGCTATTATTGAAATAAAGGATGCAAACACTATTCTTGATAAAAAGCAAAATAGGAGAGCGCAAGAAACACCTATAGAGCAAGCTTTCTCTTATGTGTCAAAAATGGGTGGAAATTGTAAGTGGGTTATTGTTTCGAATTTAAAAGAAATAAAATTCTATGTTTCAAATGATAGTTCAAAATGTCAAATATTTTTTCTTAAAGATTTAGTTCAAGAAGATAAACTTAAAGAATTACTTTTTCTGTTTCACAAAGATAGGTTCATAAAAAAGGAAGATAATTCGCAAACTGACCTTTTGCTGGGAAAAGTTAAATTATTTACAAAGGAAAAAGATGTTCCAATTCATATCATTGATAAAATTCATAATTGTATTAAAAGGTTTGAAGGATTGGGTTCTGTTGACCCAAATTATATTGCAACTCTCTATCCATTTAATATTTTAGATGAATATGTTTGGCATTATCATGATGGCAATTTATTTACGATAAATAAAGAAATTTATAATCTACTAAATGAGATAGAGATTGCAGATGATAATGTGGTGATTTCTAGCTTGTTGAAAAATGAAATTGAAGAGTTTAATGTAATTGATGCAGTTAGCAAACTTGAATATATATTCTTATTCCTTAATCACTGTATGATTGAAGGTATAAGTGCTATTAAAGATTATGAGTGGATTAAATTGAGGAATAAGAAGACCATTGGATTTACAATAAATTATTCATTTCATTATGAAGAGGGGAGCGAAGGTGTTTTTAAAAGTATTCAGTTGTTAAAGAATAAAAAGTGTGATTGTTTAAGTTGTACTTATAGAAGGTTGGATTTTAGGAATTTGTTGGAAAGATTAAAAGCTGGGATTGGAAATGAATGGTCTAATACACCAGAGTATGCATTTGGAAATTACTTGGTTGCATCAAACAATTATAAGACCACATATCATATTTACACTACAATTTCTAAGAATACGAAGGGAAAAGAAGGTAAAGAAATTGAATATTTTTTAAGTAAACTCAATATAAAACTTTTATATAATTTAATAAAAGGTAGTTATCAATACTCTGATAGTGTAGAAATTATAAATGAAATAAAATCTATTGATTTAGATAAAGTTATATATGACGAAATAGAATTTAGTATAGAACAAGACGTTAAAAATTATTTAATTGGACTAAAAGAAGATAAATTAATTTATAAGCTTCAGGATGAGATTGATGAAATAATTTATGACTTAGAGAAGTTAAAAACACTATATAACAATGGAGGCATCCAGCATATGGGGGCTGATTTAATTAGAAAGTTATATCAGGCGTATTTCTCCCTTTATTTACATGTGAATAGAAATTATATTATTTATGATGCTTTTAGGCGTTATGAATCTCTTGTTGAAAAGTGTTTCAATGGATTATTGATAAGTTATCAAACAAAAGAGGTGGGTTTAAAAGAGTTTGATGAATTTTTTCTTACAGAAGCAATTATTCATATTCCTAGAGCTGCCTTGCAGAAAATGCTTAAAGGGTTTGAGGAATTAAAAACGACAGAAGAGTGCGTTAATAATTTATTACAAAAGCTAACTAATTTAATTTCATCATATTTCGATGATGGATTATTTAATGACCCATATAAAAATTCTTTATTCAAAGAATATTCAACGTCTTTTAGCTTTAGAGAAAGGTTTGCAAAAATATTTTCAAATCTGTTTACAATAATCTTAAGATTGGAGATTAGTGAAAAACAATTTCATTCCCACAAGAAGATTCTATTGAAATTTTTAAAAGTAGAATCAGAATTAGGATGGTTTGATTTAGAACAATTTTCATTGTTTTTATTGAAAAAGGGAGAATTATTTAGTTCTCAAGAGTTATTGGAAATATTAAAGATTTCAATAGAAAAAGACAGGTATAATAATGTTAAATATTCTAAGCTGATTGAAACAATTTCGGAAGTCTTTATAAGAAATTACAAAGACTATAGAATTGATAATTTGAAATTAATACAGAGTGCAATACTTAAAAGTAGTTCAGATAGTGGTAATAGGGCAGATTATAATCACCTAATAACCTTCTTAAAAATTACGGATGAAAAATGTAGAAAAGTTTTAGTTGATGCAATTGAAGAGGAATTAGATAAGAATTTTACTCATCACTTTTATTTTGATTTGTTAATTAAATCAGATTACTCTTATGATACCAAAGGTTATTTTTTTAGGTTTTGTGAAGCTATTAATAAAGAAAGGGGAGGTACTTACAAACGTGGTAAATTAAAATTAACGGATTTATTATTCTATAGGTTAACTTATTTGATGTATAAATTTGAGATTGACTTTAAGAGTGAGGAATTAACGGTGTTAACTAACCTGAATGCTTTCGAGAAATGGATTTTAAATCCATATGCATTCGATTATGGTGATTTTAAAGTGGATTGGTTATTAGATATTGATAATTCTATTTTTCTAAATAGATTAAAAAATATTAATGAGATAAATAAGGCTGTAGATGAAAGATTGAATGAATCTTTTAATTCACAACTAGCGAGTATAAAGTACAAATACTTTAACCGCCAATTAGTGTGATTTAAAATTAATATTACTGTGGTAGATTATCCCAATTGGCAGGGGGTGTAATGAAAGAATATCAAATTAATAATTCGTTTAATCTCGCTTTCCAATCTAAAAATCCATTTTTTTCATCAGATTCAGAATGGTTTATTGTGTTGAATAAGATATCAGAATCGATTAAATTTTTCGAGTAATTTGTTTTGTAATTATTGCGACCTATATTTTTAATTAAACCAATACATTCCTCAATTCTGGTTATTTGGTTCTTTTGAGAGTCCAATTTATCAAGGCTCCAGACATAGGTTGCATGAGTATCTAATAGTTCCCAACAGAAGTGGTTTTTATTTTTTCCTTCGATAAAAAATAAGAAACCAAATAAGGGTTTTAAAGTGAATAGTATTTTTTCGGTAGGATTTTGTTTGAACCCTGATAGGTACTGTAATTGTTTTTTATTTCGAATGTCTTTTTTGGAAAGAATTAATTGAATAATATCTAATTCATTTTCATTTGAATAACCTTCATTATTAAAATTATTGATTTGGGAATTTATGTCATTAACGGTGAATAGATTTTTATCGGGCTTATCAGTTATGTGAAGGTTTGTGATTTTTCGAATTTTGTGTTTTTTTGGATATTTCGGCATAATTGTGCCAACTATTTCGGTGATGTTGTGCCAGTAAAAAAAGAATGTTTTCCAGGCTAAAATTATAAATTGTTTTGAGTTTTCTCCATTTTATTTTTTCT